>RCUI01000113.1_pt1 | contig 29387 bp, 20 predicted proteins | sample 2166121 | NCBI WGS metagenome assembly RCUI01 (sample SAMN09932700, study PRJNA488358) | compost metagenome | feature: garden; material: soil; isolation source: compost soil in succinic acid-enriched culture | place: Germany: Experimental Botanical Garden Goettingen | collected 2016-01-27
CGAGGCATACATCGCATTTTCGATAATACGTTCCATTGAAAACTCGTCAGGTGGCCAAAAAGCGAGCGCGAGTATAACAGCCAGCCATGACAGAAAAAGCCCGTGGCACGCTGCCACAGGCGTGACGCCCAGACGGCTCAGGTTTCCGGATGGAACTGGAAGTCGCCGACGTGATGGACCCGTTCACCATTGATCCGGCGTAGCTGGGCTTGCAGGTGCACGCACCAGATCTGTGGATCGTCGGCCACTTGATAACCGTGCAGGGTGAGGCTGTCGACAATGGCACTGAGGACCGACTCGGCCACGAAGGGCCCATGAAACGGCCCCTGGGCCTTGATGGCCGAAGGTTGCTCGCCAGCCATGCCGGCGGCAAACAGGAGGGTCCACATGCCGTTGTCGCCGGCCAGTGGGCGGATACTGCATTCAATGCGGGTCACCAGGCCCAGGCATTGGCGGGTGAGGCTGAGGTTGCGCGGCATGGCGACGTCCCTCGGTAAACCCTTGTTCAGCCTTGCGGGCAAGGCTGTTTCGATCCTTTAGCGACTACACTCCCTGTTTATCAGGATAGAAGAATTCCGATAGTGCGTGGAAAAACCGGCGCCCAGCGGTCAGACCCGCTGCGGCGCCGATTATTTGACTCAGGACGGTTTGACCTGGGCCAGGGCTTGCTCGGCCTGCTCCTTCTCGGCTTCCTTGAGGTCCTCCTCGCTGATCATTTCGGCGATCACCCGCAGGCGCTCCACCACCCGGGCGTTGACGCTGCCCTCGGGGAACTCGCCCTCGGCATCGGGCTCACCGGCCGGCTCCCCTACCAACAGGCTCAGCGCCTCATCGGCCTGGCTGACCGCATAGACGTGGAACATGCCCGCACGCACCGCCTGCAGCACCCGCTCGTCGAGCATCAGCGTGGCGACGTTGGCCTTGGGGATGATCGCGCCCTGCTCACCGGTCAGGCCGCGTGCCTCGCACAAGCGGAAGAAGCCTTCGATCTTCTCGTTGACCCCGCCCACTGCCTGCACTTCACCGAACTGGTTGATCGATCCGGTGATGGCGAAACACTGCTTGAGCGGGGTTTTCGACAAGGCCGAGATCAATGTGCAGGCCTCTCCCAGCGACGCACTGTCACCATCCACGTAACCGTAGGATTGCTCCAGGGCGATACTTGCCGAGATCGCCAGGGGGAATTCCTGGGCGTAGCGACTGCCCAGGTAACCGGTAAGGATCATCACGCCCTTGGAGTGGATCGGCTGGCCGAGGTTTACCTCACGCTCGATATCGACGATGCCGCTGCCACCGGGATAGACCGTGGCAGAAATCCGCGCCGGTATACCGAAGGCCGAGTCGCCCACTTCCAGCACGGTCAGGCCGTTGCACTTGCCGACTGCTGCGCCTTCGGTGTCGATCAGGATGATGCCGGCCAGCATGTCGTCGAGGATTCGCGCCGACACCCGGCCGGTTCGCGTGGCCTTGGCCTTGAGTGCCCGTTCGATGTGCCCGGCATCGGTCATCTCATCGTTGGCCAGGTGGCGGATGAAGTCCGCCTCGCTGACCAGTTGGAACAGATCACCGATACGTGCCGACAGGCGCCCTTGGTGTTCGGCCAGGCGGGCACTGTAGGTAGCCAGTCGGGCGACCGCATCGGCGCTCAGCGGCGCCATGCCCTCCTCGCTGGTACGGGTCTTTAGCAACTGGGCGAACTGTTCCAGGCTCTCGTCGACCATGGGAATGTCTTCGTCGAAGTCCACCAGCACCCGGAACATTTCCTGGAAGTCCGGATCATGGTCCTGAAGTGCGTAGTACAACTGGCGCGAACCGATGATCACCACCTTGATGTTCAACGGGATCATCTGCGGATTGAGAGTGACGGTGGCCAGGCGACCATATTCACCCAGCGGCGACTCCATCTTCAGCTTGCGCGACTGCAGCGCGCGCTTGAGTGCATCCCAGACGAAGGGCTCGCCGAGCATCTTCTCGGCTTCCAGAATCAGGAAACCGCCATTGGCACGGTGCAAGGCACCCGGGCGCAGCTGCCGATAGGTGGTGTACAGCGCGCCCTGGTCGGTGCTGTATTCGATACGGCCGAACAGGTTGTCGTAGGTTGGGTGCGGCTCGAATACCACTGGTGCGCCGCCACTGGCGTGGTGACCGACGACCAGGCTCGGTGCGTACTGTTCTTCAAGCAGCTTGCGCGCCTGGGCATCGCTCTTGCTGTCGTCGACCAGTTGCTCGACCACCGTGCGCAACAGGTACACCTGCATGGCCTGCAGGTAGGCACACACGGCCGCATTTTCCGCGTACTTCTCCGACAACGGCGCCAACAGGGGTTGAAGCGCCAGGGTGATGGTCTCCTCATTGAGCTGACGCAGCTGATTGTTCGACTCTCGCTTCCACTGCGGAAGGCTCGCCAGTTCCTCGTTGAGGCGCTCTTCCAGGGCGGAGATATCGTCATGGAAGCGTTCGCGCTCGGCTTCCGGCAACTGGGCAAACTCCGCCTCGTCCAGCGCCTTGCCGTCGGCCATGGGCGTAAAGGCGACGTTGCTGCTGTCGCGGTAAAGGGCCACGTCCTTTTCCAGCGAGGCACGTTCAATCACATCCAGGGCACGGTCGTAGCGCTGGTTGAAACCGCGGTCGATGGCGCTTTTTTTCTGTTGGTAGGACGGGTGCTCGAAGACCGCCGGGAAGGTGGCCAGCAGGTTGTCGATCAGGCCACCAATATCGCTGATGAACGCACCGGCACTGCCGGCCGGCAGCTCCAGGGCCCGCGGCTCGCGGGGCTCGTCGAAATTATTGACATAGACCCAGTCCGACGGCGTGTGCAGGCGCTTGCCTTCGGCCTTGAGGTAACGCTTCACGAAAGAGAAACGCCCGGTGCCGGGCTCACCCATGACAAACACGTTGTAGCCGGGACGTGGCATGGCGACGCCGAACTGCAAGGCTTCGACGGCACGTTCCTGGCCTAGCACACCGCGAAAAGGCTCCAGATCATTGGTGGTGGAAAAAGCGAACTGTTCGGCGGAAAACGGCCGGGTCAGGGCTTCAGGCGCAAGACGCAGACTCGCAGCGACAGGATCGGGCATCGGGCTTCCTTACTTCGGCGGGGCAGATGACGGCATTCTGGCGCCGCCTGCCCGCGCCTTGCAAGGCTCATCGGCACAATATGTCGCAGGGTCGAAAACCCGTGCTACGTCAATGTTTCAAGCCAATTATTCGCAATAAATCACGGAACCCTTAGATCGTGCCTAAACTCCATAACTGCGCGGCTGGGTAAACAACCGACCCGCCCCTGGCAAGCGCTCCCAAGGCCACGCCAGACAACCCTGACCTTTGGTATGTACGACTAGAAAGAGAACAACGCTATGAAACGGATTCTTCTGGGTACTTTGTTCACCGCGGTTTCCCTCAATGCAATGGCCCAGGCGCCAGGCGGACCGGACTGCGGCTGGGGTAACATGCTGTTCGAGGGCCAACGCGGCACACCGGCCCACTTCCTCGCTTCCACCACCAACGGCACGTCTGGCAACGCCACCTTCGGCATGACCTCGGGCACCAACGGCTGCTCGACCAACGCGGCACTGACCTACGGCGGTAAATCCTGGTTCGCCATGAACGGCATGATGAACGAGCTCTCCGAAGACATGGCCAAGGGCCAGGGCGAAGCGCTGACCACCTATGCCGTGGTACTCGGTGTCGCCCCGGAAGACCGCGCCCACTTCGCGGCAGTCACCCACCAGCACTTCCAGGAAATCTTCAAGACCGCGGATGTAACCGCCGAAGATGTCCACACCAACACGCTGGCCATTCTCAAAAGCGATCCACGCCTGGCCAAATACGCGACCCAGGCTTAAGCTCGGCCACCCGCCCCTTTACCGGGGCGGGTTGTTTTCCGCCTCTATCGGCATCATTCAGACTTAGTTGCCCGACATGCTCAAACGCCTTGCCTACCTGGCGCTCTGTGCCTGCGCCCCGCTGCATGCTGCCCCTTCGTTCGATGACGCGCGCCTTGCGCAACTGGCTGCAGACCGTTACTGGATCGCCCTGGGCCACTACGAAACCGCCAAGCTCGGCGGCTGGCGCAGCTACGTCGACGACCGTCGTTTCTTCCTGGCCGAGGACGGCGCCCACCATCCGGACCAGGAACTGCGCGCCACGGTGCAGGCGCTCTACGCACCGGCCAACCGCGGCGACAAGCATGCGCAGTGTGTATTCCCGGCACGCACCCGCTGGCTGCGCGAGCAGCTCCAGCTCGATGACCTGCCGGCGCCGGAATGCAAGGAGTACACCCAGTGGTTCAAGGATGTGTCGCCGCACAGCGCAGTGATGATCTTCCCCGCCGCCTACCTCAACAGCCCCTCCTCGATGTTCGGCCATACCCTACTGCGCATCGACCAGGCCGACGTGCAGAGCAACGAGACGGCCCTGCTCAGCTACGCGATCAACTTCGGCGCCTACATCGAAGGCAACGACAACAGCATTCTCTACGCCTGGAAGGGCCTGATGGGTGGCTACCCCGGCCTGTTCGCCCTGGTGCCCTATCAGGAAAAGCTCTCCGAGTACCGCAGCCTGGAAAACCGCGACCTGTGGGAATACCGGCTGAACCTGACGCCCGAGGAAACCGGGCGCATGGTCGAGCACATCTGGGAACTCAAGCAGATCCAGTTCGATTACTTCTTCTTCGACGAGAACTGTTCCTACCGCCTGCTTGAACTGCTGCAAGTGGCACGCCCGGGCCTGGACCTCACGTCGCAGTTCCCGCTGACGGCGATCCCTACCGACACCGTCAAGGCTGTCAAGCAGTCGGGCCTGGTGGAGCGAATCGACTATCGTCCCTCCCGCGAACGAGAGCTGCTGGAGCGGGCCAAGCCGCTGGATGCCGATGAACAACAGCAAGTGCTGGCGGTCAGCGCCGACACCGGCCTACTACAGAGCGCCGAATTCACCGCCCTGCCCCGCGAGCGCCAGGCGTTGATCCAGGACGCGGCGTACCGGCTGGAGCGCTACCGCGCCAACGGCCAGGAGCGTGATCCGGCGCGCACCAAACGCAGCTTCGAGCTGCTGCGGGCAATCAACCGCAATCCGGCGCCAGAGCTGGACATCGCGCGCCCCGGCCTGCCTGAAGACGGCCACGAATCACGCACCTGGCAGCTCGGCGTGGGCACCCGAGAAGACCGAGCCTTCGCCGAGTACGGCCTGCGCATGGCCTACCACGACCTCAACGACAATGCCTATGGCTTTCCCCTGGGCGCACAGATCGAGATCCTTCAGCTCAAGCTGCGCCAGTACGAGAACAACGACTGGCAGGTGCAGCGCCTGGACCTGGCGACGATCCGATCGCTGACGCCACGCAATACCTTGCTGCAACCCTGGTCGTGGCAAGTCACCGGGGGCCTTGAGCGTGTATTGGGCAAACATGAGGACGATGTACTGGTCAGCCACATCAATGGCGGCGCCGGCGGCACCTGGCAACTGGCCGACGGCATGCTTGGCTTTGCCCTGGGCACCGTGCGGGTGGAGCACAACAACGACTTCGCCCAGTTCATCGCCCCGGCGGCCGGTTTCAACACCGGCCTGCTGTGGCGCAATCCGCTGGGGAACATGACGCTCGAAGCCAAGGGTGACTACTTCACCAACGGCGAGGTACGCCGCACCCTGAGCCTGAACCAGCAATGGGAGCTGTCACAGAACCTGGGGCTGCGCCTGAGTGCCAAGCGTGAATTCAGCCAGCTGTCGACGGCGCAGAACGAGGTGATGCTTGAATTGAAGTGGTATCACTATTGAGTCCCACGGCCGCTGCGCGGCCGATCACAGGTTGGCGCCAGCGGCTACCACGGTTCGACTTCAATCGATAGCAGCTAGTCATCAGAAAGACCGCGACGCCGCACGTGCCTGCCGACGCCAGTAGGTCGCAAACAGACAGCCAATGAAACCGCCAACCTGTCAGCATGGTCTCCTCTGAAAGGAGGCAATCATGAGCCGAGCATTCGTCAACGAGGACCAGGCTGCCACCCAGGCCGACCAGCCGGTAGAGCGCCGCGTCAGTGAGCAACCCAACTATGTCACCGCCCGGGGCCTGGCCCAGCTGCAGCAACGGCTCGGCGAACTCAAGGCCCTGCGCAGCGAACTGCAGGCCCAGGGCGAGCACGCTGATAAACAACGCCTGGCCGATACCGAGCGCGACCTGCGCTACTTCAACGCTCGCGTACAGAGCGCTCAGGTGGTGCCCAAGGCAACCGCTGAAGACAAAGTGCAGATAGGGAGTCGGGTGACTTACGTCGATGAACACGCCCAGCAGCACCAGGTGCAGTTGGTCGGTGAAGACCAGGCCGATGCCGCCCATGGCCTGATCAACTGGGGTTCACCACTGGGCCGGGCGCTGCTGGGTGCAGCCCCCGGTGATGAAGTGTTGTGGCGACGACCGGCAGGGGATCAGCAGATCGAGATCGTCGCCATCACACCCGAGCCTTAGACCACGCCCTGGGCCAGCATGGCGTCGGCAACCTTGACGAAGCCGGCGATGTTGGCGCCCTTGACGTAGTTGATGCGGCCGTTCTCTTCACCGTAGTGTACGCAGGCGTGGTGAATCGACTGCATGATCGCGTGCAGCTTGCTGTCCACCTCACCGGCGGTCCACAGCAGGCGCATGGCGTTCTGCGACATCTCCAGGCCACTGACCGCAACGCCGCCGGCGTTCGATGCCTTGCCCGGTGCGAAGAGGATGCCGGCCTCGATGAAGATATCCACAGCGTCGAGGGTAGTGGGCATGTTGGCGCCTTCAGCCACGCAGATGCAGCCATTGCGCAGCAGGGTGCGGGCGTCTTCGCCATTGAGTTCGTTCTGGGTGGCGCACGGCAGGGCGATATCGCACGGCAGGCTCCAGGGCGTCTGGCCCTTGCGGAACTCCAGGCCGAAACGCTCGGCCAGCTCGCTGATACGGCCACGCTTGACGTTCTTGAGCTCCATCAGTGCATCCCACTGCGCGTCGGTCATGCCGGCTTCGCAGTACAGGGTGCCCTCGGAGTCCGACAGCGAGATCACCTTGCCGCCCAGGTCCATGACCTTGCGTGCAGCGTACTGGGCCACGTTGCCGGAACCGGAGATCGCCACGCGACGACCGTCGATGCGCAGGTCCTGGCGCTTGAGCATTTCTTCGGCGAAGTACACGCAGCCGTAGCCGGTGGCTTCAGGGCGGATCAGGCTACCGCCGTAGGTCATGCCCTTGCCGGTCAGTACCGAGGTGAACTGGTTGGCCAGGCGCTTGTACTGGCCGAACATGAAGCCGATCTCGCGCGCACCGACGCCGATATCACCGGCAGGTACGTCCAGGTCAGCGCCGATGTGGCGGTACAGCTCGCTCATGAAGGCCTGGCAGAAGCGCATGACTTCAGCATCACTCTTGCCCTTCGGATCGAAGTCCGAGCCGCCTTTGCCGCCGCCCATGGGCAGCGAGGTCAGGGAGTTCTTGAACACTTGCTCGAAGGCCAGGAACTTCAGTACGCCGAGGTTCACCGAGGGGTGGAAACGCAGGCCGCCCTTGTACGGGCCGATGGCGCTGCTCATCTGGATACGGTAGCCGCGGTTGACCTGGACCTTGCCCGCATCATCGACCCACGAGACGCGAAACAGGATCGCCCGCTCAGGCTCGACCATACGCTCGAGAATGCCGGCCTGCAGGTAGTGGGGGTTGGCCTCAAGGAAGGGCCAGAGGCTGCGCAACACTTCTTCCACGGCTTGATGGAATTCAGGCTGGGCTGGGTCGCGTTGTTTTAGACGAGCGAGGAAGTCTTCGACGGATTCAGACATGAGACATTTCACCAGATAGTGTGGGACTTATTAGTTTTTTCAGAACTTTACCAAGAACCACTCGCACCGCAACAGGGCGAAATGTCGTTTTTATGAAATTAAATGGTGCGTTTGTATAAGTGTATACAGTTTTGTCGCCGGGCAAGCCCGCTCGTACAGGGGCTTTCCCCCCGAACAGAAACGGGGCCCGAAGGCCCCGTTTTTGTGCAAACCGGTAAGGTTATGCCAGTTTTTTGTGCCGTACCCGATGCGGCTGGGCGGCAGCTTCGCCAAGACGCTTCTTGCGATCGGCTTCGTACTCGGTGTAGTTGCCTTCGAAGAACACGGCTTGCGAGTCGTCTTCGTACGCCAGGATGTGGGTGGCCACACGGTCAAGGAACCAGCGATCGTGAGAGATCACGATGGCGGCGCCCGGGAAGTCCAGCAGGGCTTCCTCCAGCGAACGCAGGGTTTCCACGTCCAGGTCGTTGGACGGTTCGTCGAGCAGCAGGACGTTGGCGCCCTCTTTCAGGGTCAGGGCCAGGTGCAGACGGCCACGCTCACCACCGGAGAGGTCCTTGACGAACTTCTGCTGATCGCCGCCCTTGAAGTTGAAGCGACCGACGTAGGTCCGCGACGGGATCTCGTAGGTGCCGATACGCAGTTGGTCGGAACCGTCGGAGATCTGCTGGAACACGGTCTTGCTGCCGTCCAGGTCCTCGCGGCTCTGGTCGACGCAAGCCAGTTGCACGGTTTCACCGATTTCGATGCTGCCCGAGTCTGGCTGCTCCTTGCCCATGAGCATGCGGAACAGAGTCGATTTACCGGCACCGTTACCACCGATCACACCGACAATGGCGCCTTTGGGCATGCTGAACGACAGGTTGTCGATCAGGACGCGATCGCCATAGCCCTTGGTGACGTTCTTGAACTCGATGACCTTGTCACCCAGGCGCGGACCGGCCGGGATGTAGATCTCGTTGGTTTCGCTGCGCTTCTGGAATTCCTGCGACTGCATTTCTTCAAAGCGTTGCAGACGGGCCTTGGACTTGGACTGACGTGCCTTGGCGCCCTTGCGCACCCACTCCAGTTCTTCCTTCATGGCCTTTTCATGAGCCGATTGCTGCTTGGATTCCTGGGCCAGACGATCGGATTTGGCTTCAAGCCAGCCCGAGTAGTTGCCTTCGTATGGAATACCGGCGCCGCGGTCGAGTTCGAGGATCCAGCCGGCAACGTTGTCCAGGAAGTAACGGTCGTGGGTAATCGCGACCACAGTACCCGGGAAGTCGTGGAGGAAGTGTTCCAGCCAGGCGACGGAGTCGGCGTCCAGGTGGTTGGTCGGTTCGTCGAGCAGTAGCATGTCAGGAGCCGACAGCAGCAGGCGGCACAGGGCCACACGACGCTTTTCACCACCGGACAGGTGCTCGACCTTGGCGTCCCAGGCCGGCAAGCGCAGGGCGTCGGCCGCCACTTCCAACTGGCGCTCCAGGTTGTGGCCGTCGCTGGCCTGCAGGATGGCTTCAAGCTTGGCCTGTTCGGCGGCCAGCTTGTCGAAGTCGGCATCCGGCTCGGCGTAGGCGGCGTAGACTTCGTCCAGACGCGCCTGGGCGTCCTTGATCACGCTGACTGCTTCCTCGACCACTTCACGTACGGTCTTGGTCGGGTCCAGTTGCGGTTCCTGCGGCAAGTAGCCGATGTTCAGGTCGGGCATCGGCCGGGCTTCGCCGTCGAACTCTTTGTCGACACCGGCCATGATCTTGAGCAGGGTGGATTTACCCGAGCCGTTCAGGCCAAGCACGCCGATCTTGGCGCCTGGGAAAAACGACAGGGAGATGTTCTTCAAGATTTCCCGCTTCGGCGGGACAACTTTGCCCAGCCGATGCATGGTATAGACGTATTGAGCCATGGAAAAACCTAGCGTCAGAGACGAAAAAATAAGCGCGAAACAGATGAAGGGAGCCGCAGCCCCCAGGAAAGGGCCAAAGCTACCGTAATGCGCCAGGTTGGGCAAACCGCCGACGAACAGGGCTGGCACTTTGCCACGTTTGCGGGCATGCTAGCCGCCCCGCGGGCGTCGGGCTTATAGTGCCTGACCAGAGTAGCCGCCAGGACCGCGGCGCTTGCACGCCAGCAGCTCTAAACCTGCCATCCAGCCATACCGCAGGATCATCGTTTGACCAATCTCACTCAGCCGACATCCTTGCGCATACCGTCCAGCGCGTCCGGCTCACCATTGCGCGGTTCCTTGAAGAGCGCCCTGGCCCTGCTGGTATTCCTGTTGCTTGGCCTGCTGCTCTGGCAACTGGTCGACCAATACCGCCACACCCAGGCCGACCAGCACCAGCACAGCCTGAATGCCAGTGCCGAGCTTGCCGATCACCTGTCCCTGAACATGTCGCTCAAGGCCCAGCAGGCCCTGAATCTGGTACAGCCTTACCGCTCGTCGATTGATGCCAAACATCTGCCCGAAACGCTCGCGCAGTTGCAATCCCGGCTACCCGCCCTGCAAAGCCTGGCCTGGATCGATGCAAGCGGCGCAGTGCTGACCGACAGCCTTGGCGATACACCCGACCGGGATGCCCTGCTGGCCCTCTGGCAACTGAACCAGGGCCGCCCTTATTACTACAGCAACACCCCAGACAACCAACTCATCTACTTGCTGCTTCACCAACAAGGCGATGTGCCTGGGTACTGGCTGCTGCGCCTGGATTCAACTTTCTACAGCGATCTGACCTCACACCTGGACCGACCCAACCATCCATTGTGGCTGCTGGAAAACAGCCGCACCGGCAACATCATCAACCGCCACCCGCCAACACCCGGCAGTGACAAACCGCTGCAAAGCGTGATGCTGGCGTTTCTCGACAACAGTACCTGGCAACTGCGCGGCCTGTTCGATGCGGGCCTTGCCCGCCAGCAACTGCTGCCGGCACTGATCGGCAAATGTGTACTGGGCCTGTTTTGCGCTCTGATCCCGCTGCTGGCGCTGATCAACATGCGCCGGCGCCATCGCATGCTGCAGGAAAGCCGCCGGCGCTATCACGACATCTTCGAAGGCACCGGGGTTGCCCTGTGCGTGCTCGATCTCTCCGGCCTGCCCGGGATGCTGGAGCGCCACCGCCTGCCCAGCCGCCAGGCGCTTGCCCAACGCCTGGGCTTCGACCTGCCGCTGCGCCGAATGCTGCTGCAGGAGCTGAAAGTCACCGAAGTGAACCAGGTCGCCCTGCAACTGCTGGGCGTGCAGTGCAGCAACGGCGCCTGGCATCGATTGATCGAAGGCACCGGGAACGGCGTCGAGGGTATCGGCGTGCAACTGCTTGAAGCGGTGCTGGACAACCAGCAGCAGCTGGAGCTGGAAGTCCGTCTGCCGCTGGTCGATGGCCAGGTGATGCACTTGTGGTTGATGGTGCGCTTCCCCGAGGACCGTCGCGATTACCAAGCGGTGATCCTCAGCATCAGCGATATCACCAGCCGCAAGCAGGTCGAGCTGTCGTTGCTGGAGCGCGAAAGCTTCTGGTCGGACGTGGTGCGTACCGTACCTGACCAACTCTATGTGCAGGATGTAAGCAGCCAGCGGATGATCTTCAGCAACCGCAACCTGGGCCAGACCCTGGGCTACAACCGTGCCGAGCTGGCTCAGCTGGGCGAGCAGTTCTGGGAGCGCTTGCTGCACGCCGATGATGCCCAGTTGTACCTGAAGATGCGCCAGCAACAACGAGAATCCGGCTACGTCCAGCAACTGCACTGCCAGTTGCGCTTCCGTCATCACGACAACAGCTGGCGGCGCTTCGATATCCGCGAACAGGCCCTGACCCGCAACAGCGCGGGCCAGGTGACCCGCATCATCGGCGTGGGCAAGGACGTCACCGACCAGATCGAAGCCAGCGAATCCCTGCGCGACAGCGAGCAGCGCTACCGCATGCTGGCCGAAAGCATCAGCGACGTGATCTTCTCTACCGACAACCAGCTGCAGCTCAACTATGTCAGCCCGTCGGTACACGCCGTACTCGGCTACGACGTACAGTGGATCTTCGACAACGGCTGGCAGTCGACCATCGCCAACCCCGCACAATTGACCGGCATCTACAGCCTGGTCGAACGGGTCAACCGCGCCCTGGGCGACCCCGCGCAGCTCGAACAGTTGCGCACCCAGTTACCGACCCAACTGTTCCTGTTCGACTGCCTGCGCGCCGATGGCCGCAAGATCCCGATCGAACTGCGCCTGGTGCTGGTGTGGGACGACCAGGAACGCTTCGAGGGCATCCTCGGCGTCGGCCGCGATATCAGCCAGCAACGCCGCGCCGAAAAAGACCTGCGCATGGCGGCCACGGTGTTCGAGCACTCGACTTCGGCGATCCTGATCACCGATCCGGCCGGCTATATTGTCCAGGCCAACGAGGCGTTCAGCCGGGTCAGCGGCCATGCCGTGGCCGATGTGCTCGACCAGTTGCCCGGCATGTTGACCGTCGATGAGCACCAGGAAGCGCACCTGCGCTACGTGCTCAAGCAACTCAACCAGCGCGGCACCTGGGAAGGTGAAGTGTGGCTCAAGCGCCGTAGCGGCGAGCACTACCCGGCCTGGGTCGGCATCACTGCCGTGCTCGACGATGAAGGCGACCTGGCCAGCTATGTGTGCTTCTTTACCGACATCAGCGAGCGCAAGGCCAGCGAACAGCGCATCCACCGCCTGGCCTACTACGACGCCCTGACCCACCTGCCCAACCGCACCCTGTTCCAGGACCGCCTGCACACGGCCCTGCAACAGGCCGAGCGGCAAAAGGCCTGGGTGGTGCTGATGTTCCTGGACCTGGACCGCTTCAAGCCGATCAACGACTCCCTCGGCCATGCCGCCGGTGATCGTATGCTCAAGGACATGGCCGAGCGCCTGCTCGACTGCGTCGACAATGACGACACCGTGGCACGCATGGGCGGTGACGAATTCACCCTGCTGCTGCAACCACGGTCCTCCCGCGAGATGGCACTCAATCGCGCCATCCATGTAGCCGAGCAAATTCTCGCCAGCCTGGTGCGACCGTTCGTGCTGGAAAACCGCGAGTTCTTCGTGACGGCCAGTATCGGCATCGCCCTGAGCCCGCAGGACGGCAGCGAACTCAGCCAACTGATGAAAAACGCCGACACGGCCATGTACCACGCCAAGGAACGCGGCAAGAACAACTTCCAGTTCTACCAGGCCGACATGAACGCCAGCGCACTGGAGCGCCTGGAACTGGAAAGTGACCTGCGCCACGCGCTGGAGCAGAACGAGTTCATCCTCTATTACCAACCGCAGTTCAGCGGCGACGGCAAGCGCCTGACCGGTGCCGAGGCCTTGCTGCGCTGGCGCCACCCGCGGCGCGGGCTGGTGCCGCCGGGTGACTTCATCCCGGTCATCGAAGAGTTGGGCCTGGTGGTGGATGTCGGCGACTGGGTCATCAAGGAGGCCTGCCGCCAGCTCAAGGCCTGGCACCAGGACAAGGTGCGGGTGCCCAAGGTGTCGGTGAACATTTCCGCCAGGCAATTCTCCGATGGCCAGTTGGGCACGCGGATCGCCACCATCCTCAAAGACACCGGCCTGCCGCCGGCGTGCCTGGAGCTGGAGCTGACCGAGAGCATCCTGATGCGCGAGGTGAACGAGGCGATGGTAATTCTCGACAGCCTCAAGAACCTCGGCCTGAGCATCGCGGTCGACGACTTCGGCACTGGCTACTCGTCGCTCAACTACCTCAAGCAGTTCCCCATCGACGTACTGAAGATCGACCGCACCTTCGTCGACGGCCTGCCCGAAGGCGAACAGGACGCTCAGATCGCCCGGGCCATCATCGCCATGGCTCACAGCCTGAACCTGGCGGTGATCGCCGAGGGCGTGGAAACCCATGAACAGCTTGAATTCCTGCGTGAGCACGACTGCGACGAAGTGCAGGGTTACCTGTTCGGCAGGCCCATGCCGGCCAACCAGTTCGAGGCGCAGTTCAGCAACGAAACGCTCTTCATGTTCGAGTAGCAACTGCTGGCGACAGCACCGGGGCGCTCAACAATTTACGCCCCTCTTGCCGCTTGAAGTTTGCAGCTTGTCGCTCATGAGCCCCATTTGTCTGCGACATGATGCCCTTTCATATGCCAGACAAAAGCTGATGAGGTAGAATGCCCGCCTATTTCAGCACGATCCTTGAGGACCGCCATGTTCAGCCGTGATTTGACCATTGCCAAGTACGACGCCGATCTCTTTGCCGCCATGGAGCAAGAAGCTCAGCGCCAGGAAGAGCACATCGAGCTGATTGCTTCGGAAAACTACACCAGCCCGGCTGTCATGGAAGCCCAAGGCTCGGTTCTGACCAACAAATACGCCGAAGGCTACCCAGGCAAGCGCTACTACGGCGGTTGCGAATACGTCGACGTGGTCGAGCAACTGGCCATCGACCGTGCCAAGGAACTGTTCGGCGCCGATTACGCCAACGTCCAGCCACACGCCGGTTCGCAAGCCAACGCCGCTGTTTACCTGGCCCTGCTGTCGGCCGGTGACACCATCCTGGGCATGAGCCTGGCCCACGGTGGTCACCTGACCCACGGCGCCAACGTCAGCTCTTCGGGCAAACTGTACAACGCTGTGCAGTACGGCATCGACGCCAACGGCCTGATCGACTACGACGAAGTCGAGCGCCTGGCTGTCGAGCACAAGCCAAAGATGATCGTTGCCGGTTTCTCTGCCTACTCGCAGATCCTGGACTTCCCGCGCTTCCGCGCAATCGCCGACAAGGTCGGTGCCTACCTGTTCGTCGACATGGCCCACGTTGCCGGTCTGGTCGCTGCAGGCGTGTACCCGAACCCGGTGCCATTCGCCGATGTGGTCACCACCACCACCCACAAGACCCTGCGCGGTCCACGTGGTGGCCTGATCCTGGCGCGCGCCAACGCCGACATCGAGAAGAAGCTGAACTCCGCCGTTTTCCCAGGCGCCCAGGGCGGCCCGCTGGAGCACGTGATTGCCGCCAAGGCCATCTGCTTCAAGGAAGCACTGCAGCCTGAGTTCAAGGCTTACCAGCAGCAAGTGGTGAAGAACGCCCAGGCCATGGCCGGCGTGTTCATCGAGCGCGGTTTCGACGTGGTGTCCGGTGGTACTCAGAACCACCTGTTCCTGCTGTCGCTGATCAAGCAGGAAATCTCCGGCAAAGACGCCGACGCCGCCCTGGGTCGCGCCTTCATCACCGTCAACAAGAACTCGGTGCCTAACGACCCTCGCTCCCCGTTCGTCACCTCCGGCCTGCGCTTCGGCACCCCGGCAGTGACCACTCGCGGCTTCAAGGAAGCAGAGTGCAAGGAACTGGCTGGCTGGATCTGCGACATCCTGGCCGACCTGAACAACGAAGCGGTGATCGATGCCGTTCGTGAGAAGGTCAAGGCCATCTGCGCCAAGCTGCCGGTCTACGGCAACTGATTGCAGGCCTGATGTGAAAAAGCCCGGCTCAATAGCCGGGCTTTTTTGTGCCTTCTGTAGGAGCGGGCTTGCCCCGCGAACCGATGGTACGGCCACTATCGCTGTCGCGGGGCAAGCCAAGACGTCGCCCCGCCGCTCCTACAGGGTCAATGCCTCGAACCCCGCGCGGATCTTTTCTTCCGGCAGCTCGTCGGCAATAAATACCATCACGCTCTCGCGCGCTTCCCCTTCTGCCCACTCGGTATCCCAGTCAAAGCCATAGAGCTTGAGCACACCCTGGAACACCAGGCGACGGTCCTCGCCAGCAATGTTGAGTACGCCCTTGTAGCGCAGCAGTTGCTTGCCATGGTCTTCCAGCAACTGGTTCATGAAGTCGCTGAGCCGGTCGATGTCCAACGGCGTCTCGGTGCGCAGCACAAGGCTCGAGATACGGTCCGGGGTCGCAGGCTGCGAAACCGGGCGCAAGCTCAAGCCGCCGCCCAGGTCTGCATTGAGGTTGAAACCGCGTACATCCAGCAGTTCGGCCAGGTCAATGCGACCGTGCTCGACCACCCGGATCGGCGCCCGGCGGTTGATGCGCCCCAGGCGCTCGCTCAATGCCTGGAAGCTGTCGGCATCGACCAGGTCGGTCTTGCTCACCAGCAGGCGGTCGGCGAACCCCACCTGCGCCTGGGCGATGGCCTGGGCCAGGTGCTGCTCGGCGTGGGCGGCATCGACCAGGGTAATGATGCCGTCGAGGATGTAGCGATCACGCAGTTCCTCGTCGATGAAGAAGGTTTGCGCCACAGGCGCAGGGTCGGCCAGGCCGGTGCATTCGATCACCAGGCGGTCGAAGGCGATCTCGCCGCTGTCCAGGCGTTCGAGCAGCAGCACCAGCGCCTTGGTCAGGTCGGTGTGGATGCTGCAGCACACGCAACCGTTGGCCAGGGTCATCACCTGCACCGGCTCGTCGCCCAGCAACTGGGTATCGATACCGGCGTCACTGAATTCGTTCTCGATCACGGCGATCTTCAGGCCGTGCTCGGCCTTGAGCAGATGGCGCAGCAAGGTGGTCTTGCCGGCCCCCAGAAAACCGCTGAGTACTGTTACGGGTATGGGCGCGTGCAAACGGAAAATCTCCTGAACTGAAAATGACTGTGGGAGCCCGGCAAGCCGGGCTCCCACAGGGTGTAGCGCCGTCAGTGGCTGTGGTTCAACAGCACTTGGGCCCACCCTTGCCGCCGTAACGGGCTTCCTGGCGCTCGCGGAAGAACGCCTCGTAGCTCATCACCGGCTTGTCCGGGTGCTTGGTCTGCATATGCTCGACGTAGTTGTCGTAGTCGGGCATGCCGACCATCAGGCGGGCTGCCTGCCCCAGGTACTTACCCAGTCGACCGAGATCGTTGAACATCACTGCATTCCTCTTGGGTTACGCATCCGGCAGGGCCTGGAACGGGGACTCTTTGTCAGTCCGCTCTTTTTTGCCCAGGGCAGCGATGCCGACCTTGAGGGCGAAGAACAGAATGCTGAAGACCACGAACAGGAACAGGCCGGTCAGGGCCGCGTTGGTGTAGGCGTTGAAGATCACGTGCTGCATCTGGCCGATGTCCTTGGCCGGGGCCAGCACCTGCCCTGCGTCGAGCGCCACGCTGTACTTGTTGGCCAGGGCCAGGAAGCCGACCGCCGGGTTCGGATCGAACAGCTTGATGAAGCCGGCGGTGGTGGTGCAGATCAGCAGCCATACAGCTGGCAGCAGGGTGACCCACATGTAGCGCTGGCGCTTCATCTTGATCAGGACCACGGTACCTAGCATCAACGCGATACCGGCCAGCATCTGGTTGGAAATACCGAACAGCGGCCACAAGGTGTTGATACCCCCCAGCGGGTCGATCACGCCCTGGTACAGCAGGTAGCCCCAGAGGGTCACGCAACCTGCGGTAGCGAGCAGGTTGGCCCCCCACGACTCGGTACGCTTGAGGGCTGGGACGAAGCTGCCCAGCAGGTCCTGGAGCATGAAGCGCCCGGCACGGGTACCGGCGTCCACGGCGGTGAGGATGAACAGCGCCTCGAACAGGATCGCGAAGTGGTACCAGAACGCCATGGTGTTTTCACCCGGCAGCACCTGGTGCAGGATCTGCGCGATACCCACCGCCAGGGTCGGTGCACCACCGGCACGGGCCAGGATGGTGTGCTCGCCGATGTCCCTGGCGACCGCCTCAAGGGCGTCCGGGGTGATGGCGAAGCCCCAACTGCTGACCGTCTGGGCCACTGTGACCACATCGGAACCGACGACCGCAGCCGGGCTGTTCATGGCGAAGTACACGCCTGGCTCGATCACCGACGCGGCAACCATGGCCATGATGGCAACGAACGACTCCATCAGCATGCCGCCGTAACCGATGTAGCGGGCGTTGGTTTCGTTATCCAGCAGCTTGGGCGTGGTGCCCGAGGAGATCAGCGCGTGGAAGCCCGACACCGCGCCGCAGGCAATGGTGATGAACAGGAACGGGAACAGGGTGCCCTTCCAGACCGGGCCGGTGCCGTCGGTGAACTGGGTCAGCGCCGGCATTTTCAGCTCGGGCGCGATGATCAGGATACCGATGGCCAGGCCGACGATGGTGCCGATCTTGAGGAAGGTCGACAGGTAGTCACGTGGCGCCAGTACCAGCCATACCGGCAGTACCGCGGCGACGAAGCCATAGCCCACCAGCATCCAGGTGATCTGCACGCCGGTGAAGGTGAACGCCGGGCCCCAGACCGGATCGGCGGCAACCTGGCCCCCCAGCCAGATCGACAGCAACAGCAGCACCACGCCCATCAGCGAGATTTCGCCGATGCGGCCCGGGCGGATGTAGCGCATATAGATGCCCATGAACATCGCGATCGGGATGGTCGCCATGACCGTGAACATGCCCCATGGGCTCTCGGCCAGGGCCTTGACCACGATCAGCGCCAGCACCGCGAGGATGATGATCATGATCAGGAAGCAGCCGAACAGGGCAATGGTGCCCGGAATCCGGCCCATTTCTTCGCGGACCATGTCACCCAGCGAGCGACCGTTGCGGCGGGTGGACAGGAACAGGACCATGAAGTCCTGCACCGCACCGGCCAGCACCACGCCGGCAATCAGCCAGAGCGTGCCGGGCAGGTAGCCCATTTGCGCAGCCAGGACCGGACCGACCAGGGGGCCGGCGCCAGCGATGGCGGCAAAGTGGTGACCGAAAAGAATGTGCTTGTTGGTCGGGACATAGTCCAGACCATCGTTGTTGAGCACCGCCGGGGTGGCCCGACGCGGGTCCAGCTGCATCACCTTGGTGGCGATGAACAGGCTGTAGTAGCGATAGGCGACCAGGTAGATGGCGACCGACGCAACCACGATCCACAAGGCGTTGATGGCCTCGCCACGGCGCAGGGCGACCACACCCAGCGCACAGGCTCCTATGACTGCCAGCGCCAGCCACGGAATGTGGCGTAGCAGGCTATTATTGTTGTTCATGGTTTGCTTCCACTGGTGGATAAAAGACAGCCATTGGAGTCTAGCGATACTGGCAGGAAAGGCCAGCCCCCACGTTGGTCTAGAGCCCTCAACGCGGTACGGGAAGCTGTTGTTATGCGCCCATGCACAGGCCTTGGCAAGGCCTGAGCTATAGTCAGGAAGAACCCCGGAGTGCCTGATCATGAGCGACCACCAAGAACGTCGACGTTTCCAGCGTGTGGCCTTCGATGCGCCCACCGAATTGTGCCAGGGCGAGCGCTGCTGGCCCGTGACCCTGATCGACCTTTCGCTCAAGGGCATGCTGGTTGAGCGCCCCGAGCCCTGGGATGCCGACCTGACCCAGGATTTCGAGGCCATTGTTCATCTGGGCGACCTGGAAAAGGTGCGCATGCAGGTTGAACTGCGCCATGAAGAGTCGGATCAGCTCGGTTTCATCTGCCTGCACATCGACATTGATTCGATGACCCACTTGCACCGTCTGGTGGAATTGAACCTGGCCGACAGCACCGAAATGATGCGTGAACTGCGAGAATTGATCGAAGTTTAGAATCTATTAGCCTGCTACTTACTTTCCCTCCTGGCAGGTTTCTTTGTTTTTCTGTCCACCTGGACAGCTTTTTTCCACCGAATGTCACCTTTCACGCAACCTTGCGAAGCTTGCGTGCGGGCGTTGGAACGATACCTGCATTCAGTAATGGACCCAAACGGATAGCCTTACTGTTCCTACGCCAATCTAAAAATTGTATACAATTAGGCTGGCTTTCGGATGTAGGAAATGTCTACAGTAGCCCCACAAAAATAAAACACAGAGACCCTGCCCCATGAATACGTCCTCCCCTAGCACGTCTTCAGCCCCACGTCCCGAAGACGAGAATCTGGGCCTAGGTGCCAACCTGGCGTACGGCCTGCAACACGTTCTGACCATGTATGGCGGCATCGTTGCCGTACCCCTGATCCTCGGACAGGCCGCAGGCCTGACACCGGCGGAAATCGGCCTGCTGATCGCCGCATCGCTGTTTGCCGGTGGTCTGGCAACCCTGTTGCAAACCCTCGGCCTGCCTTTCTTCGGTTGTCAGCTACCGCTGGTGCAAGGGGTCTCGTTCGCCGGTGTGGCGACCATGGGTGCGATTCTCAGCAGTGAAGGCGGTGGCGGCCTGCCCGGCGTACTGGGTGCGGTCATGGCGGCGTCCTTCCTCGGGTTTCTGATCACGCCGGTGTTCTCGCGCATCACCAAATACTTCCCGCCGCTGGTGACCGGTATCGTCATCACCACCATCGGCCTGACCCTGATGCCCGTCGCCGCACGCTGGGTGATGGGTGGCAACAGCAACGCCCCGGACTTCGGCAGCATGGCCAACATCGGCCTGGCGGCGCTGACCTTCGTCATCGTCCTGGTGCTGAGCAAACTGGGTAGTGCGACCATCTCGCGCCTGTCGATCCTGCTGGCCATGGTCATCGGTACCCTGATCGCCTGGTCGCTGGGCATGGCTGACTTCAGCAAGGTGCTCGAAGGCCCGCTGGTGGCTTTCCCGACGCCCTTCCACTTCGGCATGCCGACCTTCCACATCGCCGCGATCCTGTCGATGTGCATCGTGATCATGGTGACCCTGGTGGAAACCTCGGCCGACATCCTCGCCGTCGGTGAAATCATCGACACCAAGGTTGACTCCAAACGCCTGGGCAATGGCCTGCGCGCTGACATGGCGTCGAGCATCCTGGCGCCGATCTTCGGCTCCTTCACCCAGAGCGCCTTCGCCCAGAACGTCGGCCTGGTCGCCGTGACCGGGGTGAAAAGCCGCTACGTCGTAGCGACCGGCGGGGTGATCCTGGTGGTGCTCGGCCTGCTGCCGATCATGGGCCGGGTGATTGCCGCAGTACCGACCTCGGTACTCGGTGGTGCCGGTATCGTGCTGTTCGGCACCGTGGCCGCCAGCGGTATCCGTACCCTGTCCAAGGTCAGCTACAAGAACAACGTCAACCTGATCATCGTCGCCGCCTCCCTGGGCTTTGGCATGATCCCGATCGCCGCACCGAACTTCTACGCGCAGTTCCCCAACTGGTTCGAGACCATCTTCCACTCCGGCATCAGCTCGGCAGCCATCATGGCCATTGTTCTGAACCTGGTGTTCAACCACTTCACGGCCGGCAACTCGGATCAGCAATCGGTGTTCGCCGCTGCCTACGAACGCACCATTCATTACTCGGACATCTCCGCCCTGCGCGATGGTGACTACTTCGAGGATGGCAAGCTGTTCAATGCCGAAGGCAAGGAAGTGCCTGTGATGGGTGAAGGAGAGCACGGGGAGCCACCTGTGCGCCGAGAGGCCATCTCGGAACACTGATCTTTCCCAAGGCCGTTGAAGCTGGGCCGGTGCGCATCACCGGCCCTTTTTGTTCATGCGATACAAGCGACTATTCAAACAGCGCGTCGAGGGCCTGCTCTAGTCGGGTCACGGCAATCACCTGAAGACCGGCCGGGGCCTCCTTGGGAGCGTTGCCCTTGGGCACGATGGCCCGCTTGAAGCCGTGCTTGGCCGCTTCTTTCAAGCGTTCCTGGCCACTGGGCACCGGGCGCACCTCGCCAGACAAGCCCACCTCTCCAAACACCAGCAGGCCGTTGTCCAACGGACGGTTGCGCAAGCTGGACATGATCGCCGCCATCAACGCCAGGTCCGAGGCGGTCTCCAGCACCTTGACCCCGCCCACCACGTTGAGGAACACATCCTGGTCATGGGTCGGAATGCCGCCGTGGCGGTGCAATACCGCCAGCAGCATGGCCAGGCGATTCTGGTCCAGGCCAAGGGTGACGCGCCGGGGGTTGGACAAATGACTGTCGTCGACCAGCGCCTGGACTTCTACCAGCATCGGTCGGGTGCCTTCCCAGGTGGCCATGACCACGCTGCCGGGGACTTCCTCCTGGGCGCGAGTGAGGAAGATCGCCGAAGGGTTGGAAACTTCCTTGAGGCCACGGTCGGTCATGCCGAACACGCCCAGTTCATTGACCGCGCCGAAGCGGTTTTTCACCGCCCGCAGCAACCGCAGGCGGCCATCGGATTCGCCCTCGAAATACAGCACGGTGTCGACCATGTGCTCCAGCACTCGTGGGCCAGCCAGCGCGCCTTCCTTGGTCACGTGGCCGACGAGGAAGATCGCCGTGCCACTCTGCTTGGCATAGCGCACCAGCAAGGCCGCGCTTTCCCGCACCTGGGAAACCCCGCCCGGCGCCGACTGCAGCTGCTCGGTAAAGATGGTCTGGATCGAGTCGATCACCATGACCTTGGGCTTTTCCACGCGTGCCGTGGCAATGATGGTTTCAATGCAGGTTTCAGTCATGACCCGCAACTGGTCCTGGGGCAGCCCCAGGCGCCGTGCGCGCATGGCCACCTGCTGCTGGGATTCCTCGCCGGTGACGTACAGTGCCGGCATCCGCGTGGCGATGGCACACAGGGTCTGGAGCAGGATCGTCGACTTGCCGATGCCTGGGTCACCGCCGATCAATACCACCGAACCGTCCACCAGGCCACCGCCGAGCACCCGGTCGAGCTCGGCGCTGGCGGTGCTGAAGCGCGGAATTTCCTCGATGCTGACCTCGGCCAGGGTCTTGATCTGCGCCTGCTGCCCGGCCCAGCCGGTACGACCGCTGGGCGCCGCGGCTGCGCCGCTTTCCAGCACGGTCTCGACCAGGGTGTTCCAGGCCCCGCATTCGCCACATTGCCCGGCCCACTTGGGAAAGGTGGCGCCGCACTCAGTGCAGCCGTACATGCGCTTGGCCTTGGCCATGGGGACGGTCCTCTGGAAAAGGGACCATGATAGCCGACCGGGGTGACCTGGATCGCCACAGAAATCGACAAAACTATTGGATATAACTGCAGTCTGTTGCAGCAGCGCGGAGCATGAAGCGCCTAGCTGATTTACACTTCGCTCACCAACCTCATCTGTTACAAGGAATAAACCATGGGCGTGCTCAACGAATTCAAGGCCTTCGCGGTCAAAGGCAACGTGGTCGACATGGCCGTCGGTATCATCATCGGCGCAGCCTTCGGCAAAATCGTTTCATCCTTTGTAGGCGATGTGGTGATGCCGCCAATCGGTATGCTGATCGGTGGCGTGGACTTCAGTGACCTGGCGATCACCCTCAAGGCGGCCGAAGGTGACATCCCGGCCGTGGTGCTGGCGTACGGCAAGTTCATCCAGACCGTGCTGGACTTCATCATCGTCGCGTTCGCAATCTTCATGGGCGTCAAGGCAATCAACCGTCTCAAACGTGAAGAAGCCGAGGCTCCCAGCCTGCCACCGGTCCCCACCAAGGAAGAAGAACTGCTCACCGAGATCCGCGACCTGCTCAAGACACAGAATCGGCAGCCCTGAATTCGGAACAAAAAAACGGCGCCAATGGGCGCCGTTTTTGTAGCCGCTGCCGCCAGGCTGCGATCGACTGCATAGCAGTCGCCCTAGCCGTATGACGCCCGCTTCGCGGTGTAGCGGTAGCGCCCACAAAGCCAGATCTACCAGTAGTTTTCTACCGCCACTTGCCCCGGCCGGCGGCTCAAGCTCAAGTTCAAACCCCGCTGCTTGAGCGCCTGACGCGTGTCGTCGATCATCTGTGGGTTGCCACACAGCATCACCCGCGAATGCTCCGGTGTCAGTTCCAGCCCAGCCGCCCGCTCCAGCTCGCCGTTCTCGATCAGGGTCGTGATGCGTTCGTTGAGGGCTCCCGGGTGCTGCTCGCGGGTGACCACCGGAATGAACTGCAACTTGCCCGCGTACTCGGCCAGGTAGTCGCGCTGCTCAAGGCCTGCGATCAGGTCCAGGTAGGCCAGCTCATTGGCTTCACGCACCGAGTACACCAGTTTGATCGACTCGAAACGCTCCCACGCCTCGAAGTCCTGCAGGATCGACATGAACGGTGCAATGCCGGTACCGGTGGCCAGCAACCACAGGTCACGACCATCGACAAAGCGATCCAGGGTCAGGAAGCCGAACGCCTGGCGATCGATCAGCAGGCTATCGCCCTCGCGCAGTCGACTCAGCTCGCTGGTGAATTCACCGCCCGGTACCACGATGGAAAAGAAATCCAGATGCTCGTCATGGGGCGCCGAAACCATTGAATAGGCGCGCCAGACCACGCTGCCGTCGGCTTTGGTCACACCCAGGCGGGCGAACTGGCCGGACCGGAAGCGAAACCCCGAATCGCGACTGGTACGCAGGCTGAACAGGCTGGGGGTCAGCGGCTGGACGTCGAGCAACGTCTGGCGAGTGAACTTTTCAGCGCTGGCAGTCATGACTTACTCCATAGAACAGATGTGCCCAGTGTCGCGCAAACAGGCCCGGATAAACACCGCAGGATTGTAGTGACATCCCCTGGCCGGCAAAACCCTTGTAGAATTGCCACCCTGTCACTCGCCGTCGAATGCACGGCGCGCCATTGCCCCAGAGCCTTACACCATGCCCTTGCTGACCAGCCCTTTTGCCGAACTCGACCTGCTACGCCAGCCCGAGCAAGCCAACGATCCCTTGCAAGCGTTCGACGCCGCCGACGAATACTTGCTGGAACACCTGGCCGAGCAGGCAGCGGCTGCCTCGACCCGGGTGTTGGTACTCAATGACAGTTTCGGGGCCTTGGCGATCAGCCTGAACCGGCACTTCCCGCTCCATAGCAGCGGTGACTCGCACCTGGCTCACCTGGCGCTGGAGAAGAACCTGGTGCGCAACGGCCAGCCGTTCGACGCAGTACCCTTCATTCCGGCCAACAGCCCATGGCAGGGCCCATTCGACCGAGTGCTGGTACGTGTACCCAAGACCCTGGCCCTGCTCGAAGAGCAATTGATCCGCCTGCAGGGACACCTGGCCCCAGGTGCCCAGGTCATCGCCGGGGCGATGATCAAGCACCTGCCACGCGCCGCCGGCGACTTGCTGGAGAAATACATCGGCCCGGTGCAAGCCTCGCTGGCCCGGAAGAAGGCCCGTCTGTTGATTGCCACCGTCCAGGACAAAGGCACCTTCACCTCCCCGTACCCAACCCGCTACCTGCTGGAGGCGCCGCGCCTGGAGCTGGTCAACCACGCCAACGTGTTCTGCCGCGAAGGCCTGGATATCGGCACCCGCGCCTTCCTGCCCCACCTGCCAACCAACCTGGGCACGGCCCGGGTCGCCGACCTTGGCTGCGGCAACGGCGTGCTGGCCATTGCCAGCGCCCTGAACAACCCGCAGGCGCACTACACCTTGGTGGATGAATCCTACATGGCCACCCAGTCGGCCCTGGAAAACTGGCAGGCGGCACTGGGGGATCGTGAAATGACGGTGCGTGCCGACGATGGCCTGGCCGGACAACCGGCGCAATCGCTGGATGTGGTGTTGTGCAATCCGCCTTTCCACCAGCAGCAAGTGGTGGGCGACTTCCTCGCCTGGCGCATGTTCCAGCAGGCCCGTGAGGCGTTGGTGGTGGGGGGTTCGCTGTACATCGTCGGCAACCGCCACCTGGGTTACCACAGCAAGCTGGCGCGCCTGTTCCGGGGCGTCGAGCAAGTGGCGGCCACCCCCAAGTTCGTGGTGCTCAAGGCCCGTAAATAGCCGCCACACAATAGGAGCGGGCTTGCCCCAGGATGCGGCGTGGCTGACAGAACGCTTTCGCGGGGCACGTCGAGACGTCGTACCGCCGCTCCTCCACAGGCAAAAAAAAACCCTTCGCGACCGAGGTTGCGAAGGGCGCAGAATCCGCCGCGAGGCGGGATGGGAATGTCAGTCAGTGGGTGCTCAGGCCGGCTGCCGCCATGAACATGCGCATCAGCCAGGCCACGATGCCCAGGGCCGCCACGCTGCCGGCCCAGATCACCGCCAGCCAGCCCAGCCGTTGCCAGAGCGGCTTTTTCTCTTCGTCATACGTGTGCTTGCCAGTCATCGCCAGGGCTCCTAGTGATAGCCGTCCTCATGGGTCACCTTGCCGCGGAACACGTAGTAGCTCCAGAAGGTGTAGCCAAGGATGAACGGAATGATGAACAGCGTTCCCACCAGCATGAAGCCCTGGCTCTGCGGTGGCGCGGCAGCGTCCCAGATCGAGATCGACGGCGGGATGATGTTCGGCCACAGGCTGATGCCCAGGCCGCTATAGCCAAGGAAGATCAGTACCAGGGTCAGCAGGAACGGGGTGTAGTGGGCATTGCGGGCCACAGCCTTGAGCAGACCGTACAGGGTCACCAGTACCAGGATCGGCACCGGCAGGAACCAGAACAGGTTAGGCAGGCTGAACCAGCGGGTGGCGATGTCCGGGTGCGCCAGCGGCGTCCAGATGCTCACGATACCGGTCACCGCCAGCAGCACCAGCGCCAGCGGGCGGGCCAGGTCGTGCATCTGCAGTTGCAGCTTGCCTTCGGTTTTCATGATCAGCCACGTGCAGCCGAGCAGCGCATAAGCCACGATCAGTCCCACGCCACAGAACAGGCTGAACGGTGTCAGCCAGTCCAGGGAGCCGCCTGCATAGCTGCGGTCAACCACTTTGAAGCCTTCGATGAAGGCGCCCAGGGCCACACCCTGGAAGAAAGTGGCTGCCAGCGAGCCGCCGATGAAGGCCTTGTCCCAGAGGTGACGCTTGTCGGCCTTGGCCTTGAAACGGAATTCGAAGGCCACGCCCCGGAAGATCAAGCCGATCAGCATCAGCATCAGCGGCAGGTAGAGCGCCGACAACACCACGGCATAGGCGAGCGGGAAGGCGCCGAACAAGGCCGCGCCCCCCAGCACCAGCCAGGTCTCGTTACCGTCCCAGACCGGCGCGACGGTGTTCATCATCACGTCGCGGTCCTGCTCGGCCTTGACGAAGGGAAAGAGAATGCCGATGCCCAGGTCAAAGCCATCCATGACCACGTACATCATGATGCCGAAGATGATGATCACGGCCCAGATCAGTGGAAGATCAATACCCATGATTCAGTTCCCCTTGCTCAGGCTGGCGTGCTCGCCATCGTCATGATCGTCACCGGCAGCCGACAGCGGCCGTGCAGGCGTACGTTTCTGGCCAGGACCACCGGGGTTGGTTTCGTCACCCTCGCCGGTTTTCGGCCCTTTGCGTACCAGGCGCATCATGTAGCCAAGGCCCGCGCCAAACAGGGCGAAATAAACCACCACGAACATCACCAGGGTCACGCCCAGCTGGGTGTAGCTATGGTTCGAGACGCCATCGGCGGTGCGCATCAGGCCATAGACTACCCACGGCTGACGACCGATCTCGGTGGTGAACCAGCCGGCCAGGATCGCGATCAGGCCGGAGGGGCCCATCCACAAGGTCAGGTACAAGAAGGGGCGCGAGCTGTAGAGCTTGTCGCTCTTGCGCAGCCACAGGCTCCACAAGCCGACGAAGATCATCAGCATCCCCAGTCCGACCATGACCCGGAACGACCAGAACACCACGGTGGAGTTTGGCCGGTCTTCCTTCGGGAACTCCTTCATCGCCGGCACTTGCTTGTCCAGGCTGTGGGTCAGGATCAGGCTGCCCAGGGCCGGGATTTCCAGCTTGAAGCGGGTGGTCTCGGCTTCCATGTCGGGAATGCCGAAGAGGATCAGCGGCGTCGCCTCGCCCGGGACGTTTTCCCAGTGCCCTTCGATCGCGGCAATTTTCACCGGCTGGTGCTTGAGGGTGTTCAAGCCGTGGAAGTCGCCGATCACCGCCTGGATAGGGGCAACGATCAAGGCCATCCACATGGCCATCGAAAGCATCTTGCGAATGGCCGGGTTGTCACGCCCGCGCAGCAAATGCCAGGCCGCAGAAGCACCCACGAAGAACGCGGTGGCCACGAACGCGGCAGTGGCCATGTGTGCCAGGCGGTAAGGGAACGACGGGTTGAAGATCACGGCGAACCAGTCCACCGGGATTACCACGCCATTGACGATCTCGTAGCCCTGCGGGGTTTGCATCCAGCTGTTGGAGGCAAGAATCCAGAAGGTGGAAATGATGGTGCCGATGGCCACCATGACCGTGGCGAAGAAGTGCAGGCCACGGCCGACACGGTTCCAGCCAAAGAGCATGACGCCGAGGAAACCGGCCTCGAGGAAGAAGGCGGTGAGTACTTCATAGGTCAGCAACGGGCCGGTGATGGAGCCGGCAAAGTCGGAGAACTTGCTCCAGTTGGTGCCGAACTGGTACGCCATGACCAGACCGGACACCACCCCCATGCCGAAGTTGACGGCAAAGATCTTCGACCAGAAGTGATAAAGGTCACGGTAGACACTGTTGTTGGTCTTGAGCCACAGCCCTTCAAGTACCGCCAGGTAGCTCGCCAGGCCAATAGTGATGGCCGGAAACAGGATGTGAAACGACACGGTAAACGCGAACTGAATTCGGGCGAGATCTAGAGCCTCTAATCCGAACATAGTGCTTCCTCTGTCAGGTAATCCGGCGTCAGGCAACGCGCCTTGGCGCCAACTGCCCCCACGGTAGTTGAGTGCGGCTGGTTGGAATTGTTCTAAAAACATCACATCGCAGGGAATTCGGCCGTACGGCCCAACCGTTGCAAATGAAACTATTGATCCAGATCAACGGTTGCCAGAAAGGATAGTCCTGAAAGCCCTGCGCAGTTGTGTGGTTGATTGCCGCGTGACCGGTTGTCTCACCCCCTTTACGACGCTCCCAAACGGTGCGCTGACCGCCCAACAGCCGCCATCCCTGCAACCTGTTGTTACAAACTGATGATAATCTGCTCCCCCGCTCCCCTCGCCGAGGCTCTGTTTCGCCGATGTCAGACCAACCGCAGCTGTTGCGCCACCACCGTCCCTTCCTCAAGTTCTGGCTGGCCCGGGTGTGTACCGCCAGCGGCTTCCAGATGCTCACCGTGGCCATCGGCTGGCACCTGTACCAATTGACCGGCAACGTGCTCGACCTGGGCCTGGTCGGCCTGGTGGAGTTCGCGCCACGGGTGTTGTTCATGCTGCACACCGGCCACGTCGCCGACCGCTATGACCGCCGCCGGGTCGCCGCGCTGTGCCAGAGCATCCAGGCGTTGATCGCGGTGGCACTGGTGATCGGCAGCAGCACCGACAACGTCAGCCGCGAGATGATCTTTATCCTGGCCTTCTTGCTGGGCGCCACCCGCTCCTTTGAAATGCCCGCCACCCAGGCGCTGCTGCCTAACGTCGTGCCACCGGGGCTGTTCCCCCGTGCCGTGGCCGCCTCGGCCTCGGCAATGCAGTCGGCGACCATCGTCGCGCCGGCGGTGGGTGGCTTTCTCTATGCCTTTGGCAGTGTCTGGGTCTATGGTCCGACGGTCCTGCTGTACGTGACCGCCTGCCTGCTGACCCTGAGCCTCAGCGTCCGGCCGCAAGTGCCACAGACCGGCCGCGCCAGCCTGGACTCGCTACTGGCCGGCATTCGCTTTATCCGCAGCCGCCCGGACATCCTTGGCGCCATCTCGCTGGACTTGTTCGCCGTATTGCTGGGCGGCGCCACGGCACTGCTGCCGGTATTCGCCAAGGACATTCTGCTCACCGGCCCCTGGGGCCTGGGCTTGTTGCGTTCGGCGCCCGCGGTGGGCGCATTGCTGATGTCACTGTGGCTGGCGCGCTTTCCGGTGGAGCGCAAAGTGGGCCGGGTGATGTTTACCGCGGTCGGTGTCTTTGGCGTGGCCACCATCGCGTTTGGCCTGTCGACTTCGTTCTGGTTCTCATTGGCGGTACTGGCCGTGCTCGGTGCGGCCGACATGATCAGCATGGTGATCCGCG
>RCUI01000114.1_pt1 | contig 29256 bp, 24 predicted proteins | sample 2166121 | NCBI WGS metagenome assembly RCUI01 (sample SAMN09932700, study PRJNA488358) | compost metagenome | feature: garden; material: soil; isolation source: compost soil in succinic acid-enriched culture | place: Germany: Experimental Botanical Garden Goettingen | collected 2016-01-27
AGGGATAGCCTTAATTCTGGACTCATTCAGTGCGGTAGGCAAGCCATCTGGTTGAGGACTGACAAACAGAACCCCACACCTGATGTCTAGGCTTTAGCCGTATGCACAAGTGGCCGGGGATGTCTATCTTTCCGGGGCCAGTCCAATCACAGCTTGACCAAAGTTAACGGATACCCGCATTGCGCAGTGCCGCCGGGGTGAAGTCGGTCATCGTCGGCCGGTAGCTGTAGTCCTGGCCACGCTTGTTCTCGTTCTGCAGGTTCGACACGATGTAGCGACCGGCAATCAGGTCGTACACCGTCACAGCGGCATAGTTGGCAGTCCCCTGCACGTAGTCGTTGATCAGAAAGCCCTCGCCGACCCGCCACAGCTGGCCACGTGAATCGTAGTGATCGATTTCCACTGCGGCCCAGGTGTCCTCGTCGAAGTACATGCGGCGCTTGGCGTAGATGCTGCGCTCGTTTGACCTAACCGTGGCTTCCACCTCCCACACGCGGTGGAGTTCGTAGCGGGTCAAGTCCTGGTTGAGGTGGCCGGGCTTGATGATGTCGGCGTATTTGAGCTGCGGCGAGAACAGCCGGTAGTTGTTGTAGGGAATGTAGACTTCCTTCTTGCCAATCAACTTCCAGTCGTAGCGATCGGGAGCGCCGTTGTACATGTCGTTCTGGTCGGCCACACGCAAACCATCGGCCGCGGTGCCCGGGCCGTCGTAGGCAACCTGCGGGGCACGGCGTACGCGGCGCTGGCCGGCGTTATAGGCCCAGGCCATGCGCGGGTCCTTGACCTGGTCGATGGTCTCGTGAACCAGCAATACGTTGCCGGCCATGCGTGCTGGCGCCGTTACTGTCTGCTTGGCGTAGAACAGGATATTGGCACTCTTTTCCGGGTTGGCATCCGCCATTTGCCACGGGAATCCGGCACTCTGCTCAATGTTGACGAGGGTGTAGCTGCCATTGACCTGCGGCGTGGCCTGGGCCAGGTGCTGGATGAAACTGGTGCCGCGATAACGGGTCAGGTGGTTCCACACCACCTCCAGACCACTCTTGGGAATCGGGAACGCATAGTAATGCGACTTTTCGAAATCCTTCAGGCCATAGCCGTCGTTCACCGCCACGGTGTTCAAGGCGCTGCTCTTGGCAGCGTCATACACCGACTGCGGTGCAGAGGCTGTTCTCTGGCTCTTGTACACCGGCATGCGGTAGCTGTCGGGATAGCGCTTGAACATCGCCAGTTGGCCGGCGGTGAGCTTGTCCTTGTATTGTTCGGCCGTGGCTGCAGTGATGATGAACTGTGGCTTTTCACCGTCGAAAGGGTTGCCGATAAAGTCATTCTGCACGGGCGCGGCATTGGGCTTGAGCCCGCCGCTCCAGGCGGGGATGCTGCCATCGGCATTGCCCGCCTTCTCACCGCCCAGGGGGGTCAAAGTGGTGCCAAGCTTGGCTGCCTCCTCCGGGCCGACGGCTGCCATGACACTGCCAGCCAATAAAGATAAGGTCAAAGTGCCTACGTGCATCATCGTTCTTGTATTCATGCTGTTCTCACCTTGTTTATCGGGTATCAGAAGTTCACACCGAAACTGAGCGCAACGTAGTCGCGATCACCGTTGGTGTTGAAGTCACCGCCGAAGAAGTCCGTGTAGCTGAGGCTGGCGGTGTAGCGGTTGGCATAGTCGGCATCGACGCCAAGGCTGATGGCCTTGAGGCCTTCTTCGAAGTTCGGCCCGTTGCCCTCGACGTCATGGGACCAGGCGATGTTGGGCGCCAGGTTCACGCCGGCGAACACGTTGGGGTAGTCGAGCCTGCCGCGCAGGCGATAGCCCCAAGAACTGGTGGTATAAAAGCCATGGCTGTTGCATTTTTGCTGCGGGTTGCTCGGCCGCGTTTCCCCGGCCGCCCCACCGGGCACCTGACTGGGCGAGCCGATACAGGTTTGTGGTCCTGTGGGGCCGACACCCTCGCCAGTCTGCAGTTCGCCGGCACCGAAAATCGTGCTGCGACCAAAGCGCAGGTCACTGCCATCGCTGTCGCCCAGGCCGTTGATGCGGTTGTAGCCCACCTCACCGATCACCGTCAGGCGGCTGGCCCCCATGACCTGGTCGAAGAACTGCGTGGCCGTCATCTGGGCCTGCAACACCGGCATGCGCTCATAGCCCTGCAGCGGCGCGTCGGCTTCATTGCTGGCGTCACCGGTGACAAACAGCGGCGAGTTCTTGTTGCCGACTGCCGCTAGGTTGATGTCGGCGCCGTTGAGCTGCAGCGGCATGTTCGGCCGATAGCTGACCTCGCCACCCAGCGACGTACCTGCCAGGTTTGTCGAAAAGCTCACGCCGTACAGGTGGATGTCTTCGGGGTAGACCACATGGTAGCTGGCGGTCCGGATGGAATTGATGACGCCTGGCACCGTCTCGGCCCCAGCCCCCGTGTTGGCAAGTGTGGTCGCACGGGTGAAGTCGAGATTGGGGTTGCGACTGTGGTAGTTGAGAAAGTAGGCACCGAACTCGGTGTCGTTGAAGTCGGGGGTGAACCAGTGGACAGCAACGCCGAACTGGCCACTGTCTTTGGCATCCTTGGTTTTGGTGCGCGGAATGTAGGCGTTATCCACCCCGCCTCCCTGCGCTGCCGACCCGCCTACGGCCAGGCCCGAACCGCTGTTGCTCGCCACGCCAGGCGGCAAGTCCAGGCCGGCGATCACGGCGCGGTCGTAGCAGCCTTCAGGGGTAACGTCGTTGCCAAAGAACGTGCCGCAGTTGTCGATCACCGACCCCTTCCACTCCAACTGGTAGAAGGCATCCATGGTCAGGTTCTCGGAAATCCCCTGGGACACATACAAGAGATTGACCGGGATCAGGCCCTCCTTCACCTCCGCACCTGGACGGCGCAGGGCGGCGACGTCGATAGGGTTGATGCTGTTGATCGAATTGCCGATAAAGGTGCTTTCACCCCAACTGACCACCTGCTTGCCAAGGCGCACATTGCCCGGCAGTTCGCCGAGGGCGTAGTTGTGGTAGACGAAGCTGTCCAGGAACATGGCGCCAGACGATTTCGCCGCACGGTCGCGACCATGATCGTCGATGTCATAGAACGGGCGGCTCTCGTCCATCAATTCGAAGTCGTACCAGTATTTTCCCCGTACGAAGACACCACTGTCGCCGTACTTGAGCTCAAGGTCATGGACGCCCTTGAAGATTTTCGAGAAGGTCTCCCCCTTCTTGAAGTTCAGGCGGTTATCGTCGCTGGTACGCGCCGATGCATTGCCCCGAACCCCTTGTGAGTTGAAATTGGAGATGTAGTCCGGATCGGGGGCGCGCACCGACCAGCTCGCGCCGACCGATAATGCCGAATCGAAACTTCCCTCGATCTCGCCCACGGTGAAGTTGACGGCCTGGGTCTGCGCGCTTATCCCTGCGGCAATTGCAGCGGCCAATAACTGCGGTCGAAAAACTCCGCGCGTTGTTGTTATTGTCATGCGGCGCTCCACATACGGTTGAAAAAACCCCCGCCATCAAGTGCTGGCGCATGACCGATGCTATGAGTCCTGACCGTTCATTTCGCCTACTCATGGGGAGGGGAAAAGGAGTGGGTGGGGTAGTCGCGCTGAATGCTTGCAGACGCAAACGCAAACGCAAAAGGCCCCCTCTGCAGCGGGCCTTTTGCGTGGGAGGGGGTAAGCTTTTTTAACGACCGGTGAACTGCGCTGGCCGCTTGTCGATGAACGCCTGGACCCCTTCGGCGGCATCGGCACTTTGTGCGCAAGCCAGTAGCGCGGCGGCTTCCAGATCGAGGTGGGGGGCAATGTCATGACCTGCGGCGCCATCGCACAAGCGCTTGATTCGCCCCAGCGCGCCAGTGGCGCTGCCTGCAAGGCGCCTTGCCAGACGCTCGGCGGCCGCTGGTAGTTCGTGCGCAGGGTACAACTCATCGAACAACCCGAGCGCCTGGCACGATTGCGCGGGCAGGCTCTCGTTGAGCATCAGGATGCGCTTGGCTGCGGCGGCACTCGCTCGCCTGCTGAGGTAATAGGAAGCACCCAGGTCAGGGCTCAGACCGATGGCCGAGTAGCCACCGCGCAGCTTGGCCTTGTCACTGGCAAGCACGAAGTCAGCGCAACAGGCGAAAGCGATGCCGGCCCCGCCCAGGCTTGCATGCACCACACTGAGCAGCGGCACCGACAGGTTCGCCAGGCGGTTCATCGACGGGTTGAGAATGGCCAGCATCGCGCCGATATGGGCATCGAGCCGCGCGCGATTTTCGACGAACTCGCCGATATCGCCGCCGGCGCAGAACAACGGGCCGTTCGCATCCAGCACGACCACCCGTGGCTGGGCCGCAATCACCTGTTCGACCGCGTCATGCCACGCCTGGCAGAACGCCAGGCTGACCGCATTCCCATGCTCGGGACGATTGAGCGTAAGACGACCTATGCCGTCCACCACGCGATGGAGTACCAGTGCTTCAGGCTGCATCATTCATGCTCCAGTCAAGGTTCAGTCCACGCGCTTCACAGCGGGTAGACGGTAGGTGCCGTCGAGCACCGAGGACGCCGGCCCATAAAAACGCAGGGTCAAGTTGAACGGTCCGGGCGGTGCAGGCAGCCAATTGGCGGTGTCTTGTGGTTTGTCCTTCTGGATCAGCACGGTAAGGGAGCCGTCGGCCGCAGGTTTCAGGCCAGCCGTTTTGTTGCCGATGCTGTAGCGGCCAAAGCTGTTCTCGACAAACAGCATGTCGCTGCCATACATCGACAAGTTCCAGAACAACGAGGTGGGTGGCTGCTGGTCCTTGGCAAAATGCAGCACGTATTTGTAGCGACCATCGAGGGCCGCCCCGTCTTCGTCCACCTGGGTATTGGGATAAACCACCTGGTCGGCCAGTTGGGCACCGACAACGTGTTTGGCCAGGGCGGCACGCAAGGCAAAGTCATGCCCTGCGCGGCCGCCTTCAAGGAAGTAGCGCCAGCCGTTGGTGGTTTCGCCCAGGTTGCGCCAGCGCTGGGCAACGATCTGCTCGCCCGCGCCAACCGCACGCGCCAGGCCACGCAGGGTGGACTCATCCAGGGCTCGCCAGTCGAAGCCATTTTGTGGGCTCAAGCCGATCAGGCGTAGCTGCGTCAGCAGTGCATCGTCGCCACCGCCACTGGCTGGAAGGTATTGCTGCATGGCGTGGCCGAGTTGGTCGAAGAACTGCACACTTTCCGGTGCGCTGCCTGCGAATGGCTCGGGTGCCTGCTGCTGGACCGGTTGGTAGCGAAGGCCGTCCTTTTGATAGGCGGACAACGGCATGACCTGGAAACCTTTTTGCGCCTGGACAGCAGCGGCGACATCCCGCTCGTCATTGGCAAAAATACGCACCGCCACCACGCCAGCGGTGGTGCGCAGCGGCACCTGGGTCATCTCGTTGGGTACGCTGCCGCGATAATCGGGCCCCGTCACCAGATAGTCACCAGGCGCCGGACCCTTGATGCCACCCACGTTGTACGTGACCTCATCGAACATGTTGCCGATCTGCGTCAGGTACCAACGCGGCTCGGTCAATGCCGGAACGTGGACCACCACCGGCTCCTGGGCAACCTCGATACGTGCATAGGCGTCGATGGTCACATTGTTCGGGGTGACCACCGCACGATCCTTGGCCGTCTTCAGCGCGTCGTACTTGCGCAAGGTATTCAAGCCCACGGCCCCGGCTTTGACCGACTTGGGCGCAGACATCGCGTAGTGGTACAGCGGGTAGCCCCACAGGTACGCCTGAACCCCCAGAGTATAGGCGTTTTCCTCTCGGGCTTGATCGGCGCTCAAGGCTTGTGCCGATTGTGCTGTCGTTTGCGCCTGCGCCAGGGCGGCACAGAGGGAAAATCCAAGGGCAATGGCTGGCAAGCATCGTGCTTTCATACGTACATGTCCTCCATAGGCAACAACACCTGCGCCGGGGTGGGCACAGGTGCGCGACCGCTTCAAAGCGAACGGGCGATAATTTCCTTCATGATCTCGCTGGTGCCGGCATAGATACGCTGCACCCGTGCATCGGCGTACATGCGAGTGATGGGGTATTCCATCATGTAGCCGTAGCCCCCAAACATCTGCAGGCACTCATCCACCACCTGACACAGGGTTTCGGTAGTCCAGAGCTTGGCCTTGGATGCGGTAACGGCGTCCATGTTGCCCTCGACCATGCGCTGGATGCAGTGGTCGACGAACACCCGGGCCAGAGTGGCCTGGGTAGCGGCATCGGCCAGCCGGAAGCGGATGTTCTGTTGTTCCAGCAGCGGCTTGCCGAAGGTTTTGCGCTCGCGCACGTACTCGGTGGTCAGGCGCACGGCGCGCTCGATCGAGGCGCACGCACCGACCGCACAGCCGACACGCTCATAGCTCAGGTCGGACATCAGCTGGCGCATGCCGTTGCCCTCCTCGCCGCCGAGCAGATTGGCCGCAGGCACGCGGACATCCTGGAAGGCCAGTTCGGCGGTATCGGCATTGTGCTGGCCGAGCTTTTCCAACACCCGGCCAACACTGAAGCCCTCGGCGTCGGCGGTTTCCACCAGGAACAGCGACATGCCCTTGCTGCCGGCTGCAGGATCGGTCTTGGTCACCAGCACGATCAGGTCGGCCATGGCACCGTTGGAGATGAAGGTTTTCGAGCCATTGATCACATAGTGGTCGCCCGCGCGCACCGCACGGGTGCGGATACCCTGCAGGTCAGAGCCGCCACCGGGCTCGGTCATGCCGATGGCACCGATCATCTCGCCCGAGGCCATCCTGGGCAGGTACTTCTGCTTCTGCTCCTCGGTGCCGTGGTTGAGAATGTAGTGGGCGGCGATATGGTGTACCTGCACACCAAACCCCCAATCGCCCACGGCTGCCTGTTCCTCGAAAAACACCGAGAGGTGGGCGAAATTGCCGCCACTGCCGCCATAGGTTTCCGGCAGGTCGAGGGCCAGCAGCCCAAGCTCGCCAGCCTTGTACCACAGCTCGCGGTCGACCCGGTGCTGGGCGTACCAACGCTCCTGGTGAGGGACCATTTCTTCGGCGAAGAAGCGCCGTACGTTGTCACGGAAAAATTCCAGCTCCGGATTCATCCAGGGCGAAGTATAGGGTTGGGTCATCGTCACACAGCCTCTAAACAAAGGATAAAGGGAGCCTCAGGCGCGCTGCCACACCGACGCCTGGGCGTCCAGCGCCGCCTGAATCTGCCCAGTATGTTCACCGGCCTTTGGCACCGGGCCCGGGGTAACCACTTCATTGTTGAAGCGCGGTGCTACCCGCGTCTGCAGCAGGTCGTCGCGGGTGAAGTAGGTTTCACGGGCAAGCAGGTGCGGATGCTCGGCGGCCTCATGAGGCGCCAGCACCGGGGCAAAGCACGCATCGCTGCCTTCCATCAACGCGCACCAGAACGCACGTGGACGGCTGGCGAACAGCTCGGTGAAATGCTGACGCTGCTCGGGCCAGCGCTTGCGGTCCCACTGTGTGGTAAAGCGCGCATCACCCTCCAGGCCGAGCTTTTCCAGCAGCAGTGCATAGAACTGCGGCTCGATCGAGCCGAGGGTAATGAACCCATCGTCGGCACAGCGGTAAGTGGCATAGAACGGCGAGCTGTCATGGATGTTCTTGCCGCGTTGCCCGGTGGTGTAGCCCACATTGCAGGTCGACAGCATCAGCTGCAGCATGTGCGCCGAACCATCGACAATGGCGGCGTCGACCACTGCGCCCTTTCCCGTCGTACGGGCATTGAGGATGGCGCTGAGCAGGCCGATGGTCAGGTACAACGCACCGCCGGCAATATCGCCCAGGGTGGCAAACAACGACGACGGCGGCGTGTCGGGCGTACCGTTGTGAAACAAGGCACCCGACAGCGCTGCATAGTTGTTGTCGTGACCGGCCGCGCTGGCCATCGGCCCGTGCTGGCCCCAACCGGTCATGCGCCCATATACCAGCTTCGGGTTGCGTGCCTGGCACACCTCGGGGCCCAGGCCCAGGCGCTCCATCACTCCCGGGCGCATGCCTTCGACCAGGGCGTCGGCATCCTCGATCAGGCGCAACACCAGCTCGCGCCCCTCGGCGGTCTTGAGGTCGGCAATCACCGAGCGCTTGCCGCGGTTGAGCAGGTTCACCCGCCCTTCACCGGCGCGCTCTACAGCGATTACCTCGGCACCCAGGTCAGCCAGGTGCATGGCGCAGAACGGCCCTGGGCCGATCCCGCAGATTTCAACGATCTTGATACCCTGGAGCATAAGTCACCTCTGGGTCATGGCAGAAAAGGTCTCAAACACCCCGGAATACAGGTGCGCGCTTTTCTTCAAAAGCCTTGATAGCCTCTTTGTGGTCGGCGCTCGAGAAGTTCTCCTTTTCCAGAGCCAACGAGGTGTCGAGCACCAGGTTCACGGTGTCGCGCAGGATCTTGTTGACCGAAGCCTTGCTGGCCTTGATGGCCAGGCGCGGGCCGTCGGCCATGCGCCGGGCCATTGCCGTGGCGACGGCCAACGTCTCGTCCCCCGCCACCACCTGATTGACCAGGCCAATGCGCTCCGCCTCGGTAGCGCTCAGGCTGTCACCGGTGAACAGGTACTGCTTGGCCCGTGCCGGGCCGACCAACAGTGGCCAGATGGCCGAGCCACCATCGCCGGCGGCAACGCCGATGCGCACATGCGGGTCGGCAATCTTGGCTGACTCAGCCACGTAGATCATGTCGCAGAACAGTGCCAGGGTAGCCCCCAGGCCGGCCGCATGGCCATTCACGGCAGCGATGATTGGCTGCGGCAGCTCGAGCATGTCGATGACGATCTTGCGGGCTTCGCGAAACAGCTGGTCAAGGCCTTGCTGGTCGATATCGCGGAACCACGCCAGATCGCCACCGCCACAAAAACCCCGGCCCTCGCCGGTCAGTACCACGGCATGCACTTCAGGGTCGGCGGCGACATCGGCGAACACCCGCGAGAGTTCTTCATGCAAACCGGCGTTGATGGCGTTCATCGCTTCGGGACGGTTCAGGCGCAGGGTGAGTACGCCGCGGTCGAGGTCGAACTTGATGAAGCGGTAGCCTTCGGTATTCATTGTTGTTTTCCTTTCAAGGGCTGGAGGGTTGGGCTGCTATTCAGGCAGTGACACCCGCGTCGACCACGAAGTGGCCGCCGGTGGCGTAGGAGGATTTGTCGGACGCAAGCCAGAGCACCATTTGCGCTTGCTCCTCGGGCTCGCCAAAACGGCGTAGCGCGGTGGTCTTCACCAGGGCCTGGGTGGCCTGGTCGTCAAAGTGGCTGTCGGGACCGACCACCATTGGGGTCGCGACGAAACCTGGGCACAGGGCATTGATGCGTATCCCGTACTTGCCATACTCCAGCGCGGCACTGCGGGTCAGGCCGATCACCCCATGCTTGGACGCCGAGTAGGCCGCGCCCCCGGGTGTTCCCTGCAGCCCCATGATCGAGGCGGTATTGATGATCGAGCCGCCGCGCGCCTTCATCGCCCGCAATTGATGGACCATGCAGTTGAAGACCCCGGTCAGGTTGATGTCCAACACCTTGCGCCACTCTGCCAGTGCGATGTTCTGGGTAAGGCCCACCGTGCCGCTGACACCGGCGTTGTTGAAAGCGATGTCGAGACGGCCGTAGCGGTCCACTGCAGCATCGACCAATTCGCTGCAGGCAAGGTCCTGCCTGACGTCGGTACGCTGGAAGAAGGCCTGGCCACCGGTTTGTTCTATCTGGGCAACGACCGCAAGGCCGGCGGCCTCGTTCATGTCGGCCACCGCCACGCGGGCGCCTTCCTGGGCGAACAACAGCGCGGTGGCGCGGCCAATGCCGGAAGCGCCGCCGGTAACGATTGCCACTTTGTTGTGCAAAAGCGTCATATCACTCTTCTCTCTGGCTAGGGATCATGGGGTGCGGTGTGGCTCAGGCCGAGAACCCGCCATCGACTACATAATGCGCGCCGGTACTGTAGGCAGCCCGTGGACCGGCCAGCCATAAAACCATTTCGGCCATTTCCTCGGGGCTTCCCTGGCGACGCAAGGGCGTACTGCGCACGGCGCCGTTGATCATCTGTTCACTGAAACCGCTGCCCGGCCCGGCCGTCATCGGCGTCTCGATCAAGCCGGGGCACAAGGCGTTGATACGCACACCGTACTTGCCGTACTCCAGCGCCGCACTGCGGGTCAGGCCGATGACGCCATGCTTGGAGGCCGAGTACGCCGCCGCCCCGAACGTGCCCCGGATGCCGGCGACCGACGCGGTATTGATGATCGAGCCACCGCCGGCTTTCATCGCCTGCAGCTCATGGACCATGCAATTGAACACCCCGGTCAGGTTCACCTCGAGCATTTGCTGCCAGAGGGTCAGGCCCTGGTCTTCCGTCAGGCTCGGCGAGGCGAAGATGCCGGCGTTGTTGAAGGCGATGTCCAACTGCCCGAAATGCCGCAGTGTTTCGGCTACCAGCGCTGCGCAGCTCTCATCGCTGCGTACATCCAGGGCCTGGAAACGGGCAATGCCGCCGGCCTGCTCAATTTCAGCCACCACGTCGCGCCCCGCGCGCTCGCTCATGTCAGCCACCACCACCTTGGCGCCTTCCCGGGCCATAAGCAGCGCACTGGCCCGGCCGATACCCGACGCCCCGCCTGTCACGATTGCAACCTTGTTGTGTAGATCCGCCATATGCGCTCCTGAGTACGTCAGCGATCCAGCAAGGCTACGGCAGCGGTCCGGGCGACCCACCCACTCCCGGGGAGTGGACGTCGAGGGGGCTGCAGTTCAACCGCGCTGCAGCCCCGGCGGGGCTCAAGACAGCAGCGCAGGCCCTACCCACTCCCCCCCCACTCCCTGTGGGCAGGTCCGGCACCGGGGCCGGGTACGTATCTTGGAACGGTGAGTCGGCCTAGCCGCCATTGCCACGCCCTGCTGTGTGTGGGGCATGACCAACCCGTATGGAGAAAGCGATGTCTAAAGCATATGTAGCCGGCGTGGGGATGATCCCCTTTCTCAAGCCTGGCGCCAGCGGTTCCTACATCGACATGGGCGCAGAGGCCACGCGTCTGGCACTCAAGGATGCCGGCCTGGACTACCCGCTGGTACAGCAGGCCTACGTCGGTTATGTGTACGGCGATTCCACCTCGGGCCAGTCGGCATTGTATGAAGTCGGCCTGAGCGGTATTCCGGTGGTCAACGTCAACAACAACTGCTCCACCGGCTCCAGCGCCCTGTTCCTGGCGCGCCAGGCCGTGGAAAGCGGTGCCGTGGAATGCGCCCTGGCCCTGGGTTTCGAGCAGATGCAACCCGGCGCCCTGAAAAACCAGTGGGAAGATCGTCCGGGTGCCATGGGCATGTGTACGCAGGTTGCCAACCAGCTGACTGCCGACGCCGAGGGCATTCCGATGGCCCTGCAGATGTTTGGCGGTGCCGGCCGCGAGCACATGCGACAGTACGGCACCCAACTGAGCACCTTCGCAGCCATTCGTGCCAAGGCCAGCCGCCATGCGGCCAACAACCCGCTGGCCTTGTTCCGCAAGGTGGTGACCACCGAGGACGTGATGAACGACCAGGTGATCTGGCCAGGCGTGATGACCCGCCTGATGGCCTGCCCGCCCACCTGCGGCGCGGCGGCGGCGATCATCTGCAGCGAAGCCTTTGCCAAGAAGCATGGCCTGCGCACCGACGTGGTGATCCTCGCCCAGTCGATGACCACCGACCGACCGGCGTCGTATGAGCCTGCCTCGATGATCCAGATGGTCGGCTTCGACATGGCCCAACGTGCCGCCCGTGAAGTCTACGAGAAAGCCGGTGTCGACCCGCTGGACATTCGCGTGGCCGAGATGCACGACTGCTTCGCCCACAACGAGCTGCTCACTTATGAGTCCCTGGGTTTCTGCCCGGTCGGTGGTGCCGAGCGCTTCGTGCTCGATGGCCACAACACCTACGGCGGCCAGGTGGTCACCAACCCGTCCGGCGGCCTGCTCTCCAAGGGCCATCCCCTGGGCGCCACCGGCCTGGCGCAATGCTACGAGCTGACCCATCAGCTGCGCGGCAGCGCCGAAGCCCGGCAGGTCGAAGGCGTCAGCCTGGCCCTGCAACATAACCTCGGCCTGGGCGGCGCCTGTGTCGTGACCCTGTACGGACGTGCTTGACTCACCCCCTATAACCCAGGAGTCAGCTTCATGGCAGACAAAAGTCTGATCGGTCGTTCCCTCGGCGTTACCCACGCCGACGTTGAAAAAGGCCGTTTGCGTTTTTTCGCCAAGGCCATTGGCGAAACCGACCCGGTCTACACCGACGAAGCCGCTGCACAGGCAGCCGGCTACCGCTCCTTGCCGGTACCGCCCACCTTCCTCATGTGCTTGCAAGGCGAAGGTCGCGACGTCGTTGAGCTACTGAATATCTACGGCTTTGACCTGGGGCGCATTCTGCACGCTGAACAAAGCTTCGTGTACCACACCCCCGCCGTTGCCGGCGATGTACTGACCTTCGACACACGCGTTGTCGATGTCTACGAAAAAAAGGGCGGCGCCCTGCAGTTCGTGGTCAACGAGACCCGTGTCACCAATCAGGATGGCGTGCACATTGCCGACCTCCGTTCGTCCCTTGTCCAGCGCTGAGGAACCGCCGATGACTACCCTGCTCTATTCGGATATCCAGGTTGGCCAACAGATCCCGCAGCTCAAGCTGCAGCCGGTCAATCGCACCACCCTCGCGCTCTATTGCGGCGCCTCGGGTGACCACAACCCGATCCACATCGACCTCGACTTCGCCCGCAAGGCACGCATGCCCGATGTGTTCGCCCACGGCATGTTGTCGGCGGCCTACCTCGGCCGCCTGCTGACCAACTGGGCTCCGCAGGCGCAGATGCGCGAGTTTTCCATGCGCTTTACCGGCATCACCCAGTTGAGCCACGTGCCGACCTGCACCGGCACCGTTATCGAAAAATTCGAGGCCGCGGGTGAAAAACGCGTGCGCCTGCACATTCGCTGCAGCAACCAGTACGGCGAAGAGAAGCTCGCCGGCGAAGCTGTCGTGGCCCTGGCCTGACCCCCTACTCACAAGAAACGAGAACAGCACAATGAACAAGCTTGAAGGTAAAGTCGCTCTGGTCACCGGCTCAGGTCGTGGCATTGGTCGCAGCGTCGCGCTGCAACTGGCCGCCTACGGCGCCAAGGTAGTGGTCAATGACCTCGACGCAGGCCCTGCCGAAGAAGTGGTCGGCGAAATTCGCAATGCCGGAGGCGATGCCGTGGCCTGCGTGGGCAGCGTGACCGCAGTCGACTTCGCCGAGCGTTTTGTGCGCACGGCTGTCGAGAACTTCGGCGGCATCGATATCATCATCAACAACGCCGGCTACACCTGGGACAACGTGATCCAGAAAATGACCGACGAGCAGTGGTACGCGATCATCGACTGCCACCTGACCGCGCCGTTCCGCATCCTGCGTGCCGCCCAGCCGGTCATCAGCGCCCAGGCCAAGAAAGACGCCGCCGAAGGCCGCGAAGTGTTCCGCAAGGTGGTCAACATTTCCTCGGTCGCTGCCGGCGGCAACGCAGGCCAGGCCAACTACTCCTCGGCCAAGGCCGGAATCCTCGGGATGACCAAGACCCTGGCCAAGGAATGGGGCCGCCTGAAGGTCAACGTTAATGCCGTGGCCTTCGGTTTTATCGACACCCGCCTGACCCAGGCCCTGGCCGGCAGCGAAAGCAAGACCGTGAGCATCGAAGGCCGCGAGATCAAAGTCGGCGTGCAACAGGCGATGATCGACGGCGCCAGCCAGATGATTCCGCTGGGCCGCCCGGGCACCCCTGACGAGGCGGCAGGTTCCGTGGTAATGCTGTGCCTGCCCGAGGCCAACTATGTGTCCGGCCAGACGCTGGTCTGCGGCGGCGGCCACGGCAGCCTCTGAGCAGCGCCCCTGCGCAAGCGCGTACCCGCCTGCGCAGGGCACTCATAACAACAAGATTCCGAGGTATTCGCCATGCTGGAAAATTACCGTTCGCCCTGGCTCGATGATGATGTCGCCCCGTTTGCCGACAGTGTCCGACGCTTCGTTACCGACAACCTGGCCCCCCGTGAAGACACCTGGCGCGAACAACACCAAGCCGACCGCGCCTCCTGGCTGGCGGCTGGCGAGATGGGCATGATCCTGCCCGATGTCCCGGTCGAGTACGGGGGCTCGGGCGGCACCCCCGCTCACCTGGCGGCGGTCCTCAATGAATTGTCCTATGCCGGTGTGGTCGGCCTGGGCTTGGGGATCAGCCATATTGTCGGCCACTACATTCTCGATGACGGCACCGAGGCGCAAAAGCAGCATTGGTTGCCAAAGATCGCCTCGGGTGAAGTCATCTGCTCGGTGGCCATGACCGAACCGGGCACCGGCTCCGACCTGCAAGCCGTACGCACCCGCGCCATCCGCCAAGGCGACAAATACATCATCAATGGTGCCAAGACCTTCATTACCAACGGCCAGACTAGCGACATGGTCGCCGTGGTCGCTAAAACCGACGCGGCAGCCGGGGCCAAGGGTATTTCGATTTTTCTGGTCGATACCGCGCTGGCAGGATTCCGTCGCGGCAAATGCCTGGACAAGATCGGCATGAAGTCCCAGGACACCTCGGAAATGTACTTCGACGATGTTGAGGTTCCGCTCGAGTGCCTGCTCGGCGGCGTCGAGGGCAAGGGCTTCTACACCCTGATGAAGCAGCTGCCGTACGAGCGTGCGCAAATCGCTATTGCTGCGGCCGCGACCATGGAACGCGCCCTGGCGCTGACCATCGAGTACACCAAGGAGCGCACCGTGTTCGGCAAGCCGGTGCTGGACTTCCAGAACACCCGCTTCACCCTGGCCGATGTCAAGGCCACCGTACTGGCCTCGCGCACCTTCTGCGACCACATCATTGGCCAGTGGGTAGCCGGCAAGCTCGACCCCACCCTGGCGTCGATGGGCAAGTTCTGGCTGACCGAGCGCCAGAGCGAGGTGCTCGACCAGTGCCTGCAGTTCTTTGGCGGCTACGGCTATATGAACGAGTACCCGATTGCGCGCATGTGGGCCGATGCCCGGGTTGCCCGTATCTATGGTGGCGCCAACGAAATCCAACGCGAACTGGTCGGTCGTTCTCTGTAAGGTCCGGGACGTTCAGCGTTTCACTGTGGCACCTGGCAGGCAAGCCTGCGGTACAGGTGCCGCACTTGCAGGGGATGGGAAATGAGCGAGTTGAACACAATGCCTTCGAGCGAGTCGACCAGGCAACCGCTGCACACGCGCCAGGTCACCTGCACGGGCTATTTGCGCGACGATGGCCTGATCGACATCGACGGCTATCTGCTGGATACCAAGCATCATGACCACGATGCTCACTACAAAGTGATTGCCGCCGGTACGCCGGTACACCAGATGCACCTGCGCCTGACTACCGACTTGCAGTTCGTGATCCACGATGTCCATGCCCAGACACTCGATGCGCCTACACCGTCCTGTGCGCAGATCACCGAGGCCTACAAGCGCCTGATCGGTCTGAAGGTCGGACCGGGCTTCAAGAAGCAGGTCGCCCTGCGTGTCGGTGGCACGCAAGGTTGCACCCACTTGACTGAACTGTTGGGGCCGATGGCCACCACGCTCTACCAGAGCACCTTCGACCTGATCTGGGACGCCGAGCGCAAGCGCGCCGCCAGCGAGCTGGGCTACGTGATGCCCAGGCCCTGGGTGATCGGCACCTGCCATGTCTACCATCCAGAAGGCGAAGCCGTGCGCAACCGTTGGCCTGACGATGCGCAGACGCCCGTCAAGGTAATAGACCCCACCGTGTAACGTAGCAGGCAAGCCGTCGGCAACCGAGCGCCTGCAAACCAACAGAACAACAACAATAGGGAGTTAGCGATGTACATCACTCAAGGGCTCCACCGTCACTTGCAGAGCCGCCCCGAGGCGATTGCGATCGAAACTGACGGACACAGCATCACCTATGCACAATTCGGCGAGCGCGTCGCCCGCCTGGCCGGTGCATTGCAAGCACTGGGCGTGGCCAGCGGCGATCGCGTGGCCATGTTGTCACTCAACTCGCAGCGCTATATCGAGTACTACCAGGCGGTGCCCTGGGCCGATGCCGTACTCAATCCGGTCAACATTCGTTGGAGCGTCGCCGAGATCGTCTATTCGCTGGATGACTCACAGACCAGCGTCTTGATCGTCGATGATACCTTTGCCCCCCTGGCGGCAAAGATCCGCGATACCGCCAAGACCGTACACACCCTGATCTACGCCGGTGACGGCGAGCCCCCTGCGGGCATGCTCGACTATGAAACCCTGATCCGTACCCACGCTGCGGTAGACGACGCCCGGCGCCAGGGCGATGCATTGCTGGGCATTTTTTATACCGGCGGCACCACCGGCTTTCCCAAGGGTGTGATGCTCAGCCATACCAATGTCTGCAGCTCGTCCCTGTCGGTGGTGGCGTCGCAGTCCTGCCGTGCCCACGAACGCTATCTGCACGTGATGCCAATGTTCCACCTGGCCGACTTTGCCGCCATCACTGCCTTGTTCATCAGCGGTGGCACGCACTTGGTCATGCCCTCGTTCAACCCGCAGAAGGTCCTGCAAGCGATTGCCGAGCAACGTGCCAGCGAGGTGCTGCTGGCGCCGACCATGATCCAGATGCTGTTGGACTGGCGCGATGGCAACCCGCAGGCTGCGGCGCTGGACATGTCGTCATTGCAGACCATTGGCTACGGTGCCTCGCCCATCACCCCGGTGTTGCTCCAGCGCGTACGCGATGCATTCCCTGCGGCCGGCTTGCGCCAGGGCTACGGCATGACCGAACTGGCGCCCTTGGCCACCCTGCTGCTGCCCGAGTACCACTGCGAAGCGCACCAGCACAGCGGCAAGATGTACTCCGCCGGCCTGCCTGCCTTCTGCGTGGAAGTGCGTATCGTCGATGCCGAGGATCGCGAACTGCCACGCGGCAGCGTCGGCGAGATCGTTGTCCGGGGTCCGAACGTGATGCTCGGCTACTGGAACAATCCGCAGGCCACCGCAGCGGCCATTCGCAATGGCTGGATGCACACCGGCGATGGCGGCTACATGGATGAGCACGGCTTCGTGCATGTCTGCGACCGGCTCAAAGACATGATCGTCAGCGGCGGCGAGAACATCTACAGCGCCGAAGTGGAAACCGCCATTGCCAGCCACCCGGCGGTTGCCCAGGTCGCGGTGATCGGCATCCCGTGCCAGAAATGGGGCGAAACCGTCCATGCGGTGATCATCCGCAAGCCCGAGGCGGGTGCCAGCGAGGCCGACATCGTTGCTCATTGCCGCGAACGCATCGCTGGCTACAAGTGCCCGCGCAGTATCGAGTTCCGCGACAGCCTGCCCCTGTCCAGTGTCGGCAAGGTGCTCAAGGCCGACCTGCGGGCACCGTTCTGGGAAGGCCGCACCCGTGGCGTGGCCTGAAAGCGCCGCCCACCCCATCCCTTTTTATGCCGGCACGCCTTGCTGCGCACAAAACACGTGTGAGGACAGATCGACATGCAACCTGACCGTAAATTTGCAACCGGACGCAGCACATTGCTTGCTGCCGCCCTGCTATGCCTGCTCCTTGCGATTGCCGCCTTCATACCCCTGAAGCCGGCCTCGGCGCTGACACCCGATACACTGCAAACGCGAATGCTGGAACGCCGGGCGACCGAGGCCGCGATCTGGGGCATGCCACTGGCCAACTTCGACGCCATGCGCCAGGCCTACTTCCGTGATGCCGGTGCGAACTACAACGACATCATGTACTGGTCGCGGCCTTCGGACTGGAAGAACCAGACCACCACGCCCAACCATTCGACGATCTACGTAATGCTGTTCGTCAACCTCAAGGACGGGCCGGTGGTGGTCGATATCCCTGCCACCGCCGATGCGGGCCTGTATGGCGCCCTGCTCGACTCCTGGACCATTCCGTTGATCAACGTCGGCAGCATGGGCCAGGACAAAGGCAAGGGCGCACGCTACCTGCTGTTGCCTCCGGGTTACCAGGGTGACGTGCCCGGCGGGTACATACCGGTGCAAAGCACCACTTACAACAACTACAGCCTGTTGCGGGTGATTACCAAGACCACCGAGGCCGCCGACCTAGCCGCCGGTGTCGACTACCTCAAACGACTCAAGGCGTATCCGTTGGCCAACGCCGGCGCGCCGGTCGCCAACCGCTACCTGGACATGGCCGACAAGGTCTACGACGGCATCACACCCTTTGATGGTCGCCTGTTCGACTCGATTGCGCGGATGGTCGCCGAAGAACCGGTGCAACCGCGCGACTTGAGCATCATGGGCCAGTTCAAGGCCCTGCAGATCGGCAAGGGCCTGGACTTCAAGCCAGACGCGCAGCGCCAGCAGTTGCTCGGCAATGCGGCCAGCGAGGCCCATACCTACCTCAAGGAAGGCTACGCCGCGTCGGGTGAGGCGATCTGGGGCGAGCAACGCCAGTGGCGTTCCCTGGCGGCTCGAAACGTGTCGTACGGCACCAAGCTGACCTTTGTCGACCCGGACAAGGGCTTGTACCTGGATGACCGCGCCTTCGCCTGGTTTGCCATGTTCGGCCCCATCGTGCCGCCGGGCCCGCATGTGTACATGAAGAGCTACACGACCGACCAGGGCATCCGCCTGGATGGCAGCCGCACCTACAAGCTGACCATCCCGGCCAATGCGCCGGTACGCGACTTCTGGGCAGTGGATGTGTATGACGCCAATACCGCAGGCTTCATCCGCGAGGCCAAGGTGGTCGGGCTGGACTCCTACAACCAGCAAATGCGCACCAACAGCGACGGCAGTGTCGACCTGTACCTCGGTCCCAAGCCACCGGAGGGGCTTGAACACAACTGGATCAGCACCCGTGCTGGCCAGCCCTTCTTCACCCTGTTCCGTATCTACGGACCCACGGAAGGCATCGTCAATCGCAGCTGGGTGCTCAATGACATCCAGCAAATCGACTGATAACCGTCAATCGGGTGGTGGGCGCCCTCACCACCCTAACAAGGAAGCCCTCATATGCCAACGCCCCGCACCCTCGCCGCGCTGCTGTGCCTGATGCCCTTGAGCATGACTGTCCAGGCCCAAGGCGCCGATGCGCCCTATGCCTTCAGCAACGGCTACCCCACCGCCCAGACCGTGCAGCGGGTCTATGACGACGTCGACTTCAACCGGGCCCTGCAGAGCTACCGGTTCTTCTACCCCAACGTTTCCATGATGCACCTGTGGAACGTCAACCTGGCCTTGGGGCAGGTGCCCAACAAGGTCTTCACCCTGTTGCAAGGTACACCGAAAAAACAGGTGTTCACCGCTAACTCGGATACCCCCTATGCGGGTCTGATGATGGACCTGTCCAATGGTCCGATGGTGGTCGAATTGCCCGCCGGGCCGATCATGAGTGTGGTCAACGACCTCAACCAGCGCTGGGTCGCCGACCTTGGCCTGCCAGGGCCGGACAAAGGCCAGGGTGGCAAGTACCTGTTCTTGCCACCGGGCTTCGACGGGCAGGTCCCTGAAGGCTATTTTGTCGCGACACCGACCACCCGGCGCCTGTTGCTGATGCTGCGTGCGCTGCCCAAGGGCGGCGACGAGGCGGCGTTCGCGCTCATGAAGTCGGTCAAGGTCTACCCGCTCGACCACTCCGCCGATTGGCCTGCGCCGCAGTGGATCGACCAGGCAGGCAAAAGCAGCGACATCTCGCCCGTGGCCATTGAAAGCACGCTTGAATACTGGCGTGAACTGCACCAGTTGATCGACAGCGAACCGGCCTTGCCCGAGTACCAGAACTACTACGGTGAGTTGGCTGCACTGGGCATCGTCAAAGGCAAGCCGTTTGCTCCCGATGCGCGCCTGCAGCGGATTCTCAACGAGGCGGCGCAACGAGGTAACCAGCAAATGCGCGTGCAGTCGCTGGCAGACCGACGCGACGACCGCCTGGCCTGGCCGGATCGGCGTTGGGAATGGGCAGTATTGCGCCCAGAAAACGGCGCGTTCGAGATCGATGGACGGGTCGACCTGGAAGCCCGGGAAAAATGGTTCTACCAGGCCATGATCGCCTCGCCAGCGATGTTCCGCCGTGCTCCCGGTGCCGGCTCGCTGTACTGGCTGGGGAGTCGCGATGCCCACGGTGCATTTCTCGACGGCAGCAAGACCTACCGGCTAAAAGTGCCACAGCCGGTCCCCGCCAGGTTGTTCTGGTCGGTCACGGTGTATGACAGCCAGACACGCTCGCAGATCCAGAACTCGCAGAACCAGGCGGCATTGCGCTCCATGGTCGAACTGCAAGGCACCTCCAAGGCTGGCGCCAGCGAATTGTACTTCGGCCCGACCGCTCCGCCGGGTCACGAGAAGCAATGGATCAAGACCGAGCCGGGCAAGGGTTGGTTCTCGTACTTTCGCATCTACGGCCCAGAGGCGGTTGCCTTCAATGGCGGCTGGAAGCCGGGTGACTTCGAGGAAGTGAAATAGCGTGCCTGGACGCCGTAGTGCCGGCGCCCTTGTCACACCCCTGGCGGATCGTGCGGCAGTTCACCGGCAATGCGTTGCGCATCATCTGTCAGGGATACGCCAAACAACGGCAGCAGATGGCTGGGCTGCACTGCAGGCGCCTCCTCGTGCCCTGCACTACGGTCGATACGGCTCACCTGCCGGTAGATACGCGCTGCCGTGTCGGCCGCCAGCAAGCGTGCCCGCCGAGCCAGGCTGTCAATGCACCGGCCCGCTTGCACATACTCGAAACCAAGCGTGTACATCAGCCGCGCCGCCTCCAGCTGGGTAGTCAGTTCGGCAAACTGCTGGGCAACCAGGTGTTGCCCGGCAAGCGGCTGGCCAAACTGGCGGGTGTGGCGGGCCCGGTTGATCGATGCGTCGAGCGCCTCCTGGCCATGGGCCACCCACGCCACCGCCTGGTGCAGCTTGACCAGGGCGTCGAGGTCACCCCCCACGGTCACCGGGTCTTGCGCTCCGACCAGCCCGCGCTCCTCCCGCAGCAGCACCTGGGTGACGTGCGCATACATTTGCTTGCGCCCCGCCGGCTGGTGGCGGTGACGCAGCTCGACCTGGTCCTTGCCGCGGTCGAGCAGCACCCAACCGGAACGGTGCGTATCGTATTGCACCGCACACAGCAACACGTCGGCCTGGGGGTGACTGAACGCCAAGGCGCACTCTCCATCCACTTGCCATCCGTCCGCCTGCGGGCTGACCTTCAGGCCTTCCATGCCGTGCGCCATGCCCACCAGCAGGCGGCCTTCCAGCAACTGGGCCAGGTAACGCGGCGAGACCTTTGCTTGCCTCGCCAGCCAAACGGCGGCCAAGGTGTTGATCAACACCTGCTCGGCCAGCTCGACACTGCCCTTGGCCAGGGCCTCGAACAACAGGCCCTGCGTGACCCAATCCACGCCCAGGCCGCCCCGCTCCCGGGCAACGGCGACACCCGGCAGGCCGAATTCAGCCACCGACTGGGTCAGCCCGAGCAACCGGCCATGGTCGATAGCACCGCTGCGCAGCAGGCTGGCCATAGGCCGTATTTCAAACTGGACAAAAGTGCGCATGCTTTGGACCGAAAGTCGCTGTGCTTCAGTCATGTATGGACATGCCATTGGAGGTTCCCTCATAGTCTTGATGCTCAAATTAGCGCAGCGACAACGCGCCCGTCCCACTCTCGTGGAGTGGGGCCGACTTGGATGTGGTCCACCCATAAAAACGACAATTTGATGAAGCCGACCTCCATGCTCGTTACCACCAAATTCGCCCCGCCTCGGGTATCACGCCACGCCATGCTGCGCGAAGCGCTGATGGCTCGCCTGCACGATGCCCGCAACCATTGCCTGGTGCTGATTACCAGCAGCGCCGGATTCGGCAAGACCACCCTGCTGACCCAGTGGCGACTTGAACTGCTCAAGGAAGGCGCCCTGGTGTCCTGGCTCTCGCTCAATGCCGAGGACGACACCCCGGAAACCTTCTGTGCGGGCCTTATCGGCGCCTTGCAAAAGATGGGCGTAGCGCTGGAGGACGACTTGCCGCTGCCCAATCATGGCGACGCCAGTTGGCTCCAGGCGATCTGCACGGCCTTGATCAACTCGCTTGATCGCGACGGCGCCGAGCAGTACCTGATGATCGATGATTTTCACCACATCGGCAGCCCGACGATCCACGCCCTGGTACAGGCGCTGGTCGACAACGCGCCGGCGAATTTCCACCTTGTCCTGGCCTCGCGCCAGGCATCTCCGCTGTTGCTCGGCCGGGTGCGGGCCATGGGCGAGTTGTGCGAGATCGACAGCAGCGAGCTGTCGTTCGCCTTTCGTGAGTCGTTCGACTTTCTCAAGGCGCACCTGGACACCAGCGTCGACCTGAACACCGCCCACGCCATGCACGACATGACCAGCGGCTGGCCAATCGGCCTGCAACTGCTGGCGATCGCCATGAAGGCCAAGCCGGGCAAGCAGCCGGGGCAACTCTTGCTCAGCGGTACCAACCTCGGCGCCTACCTTTCCGAAGACGTTATCAGCGACTTGTCGCCCGCCTTGCTCGCGTTCATGTACAAAACCTCGATCCTGCGCCGCTTCAATAGCGCCCTGGTAGCGGAGATGTGCGAGGTCGACGACGCAAGCGAACTGATCGCGACCCTGGAAGCGCAGAATCTGTTCCTGTTTGCCGTCGATATGCAGGACCACTTCCAGTGGTACCGCTGGCATCCGATGTTCGCCGAGTTCCTTGGCCAGCGCCTGGCCGACAGCCAGGTCGACGTCCGCCAACTGCACCTGCGCGCGGCAGCGTGGTTCAACCGTGAAGGGCTCTACCCAGAGGCCATTCGCCATGCCCTGCTCAGTGAGGATTTCGACAATGTGGTGCAGATCATCCAGAACGCCTTGCCCACCGTCAGCAGCCTCAGCCACCTGGGCATGTTCATGCGCTGGATCGACCGGGTACCGGCGGCGCTGCTCGAACGTCATCCGCAGCTGATCCTGATCAGCGCCTGGATCGCTGCCATCACCGGGCACCTGGAGCGTGCCAGTGCGCTGAGCAGCTCACTGGACGCAGCGCAGTTGTCACCCCTGCAACGGCGCTACATCACCTTGCTGCATGCGGTCATTGCGCTGTTCAGCGAAGATATCGAAACAGCGTTGGCGCTGGTGCAGTCAGTTGGCGACGCGCCGCTGCGCCACCCTTTTTTCGATGGCTTCCGTATCGGAATCACGGTGGGCGCACTGGCGTTTCTCGGCCGCTTCGGCACAGCGCGCAGTGAATTCAATGCACCGAATGCGCGTTTCCTGCACACCCATGACACCGAGCTGACACTGATCAACCGCGCAACCATCGCCAGTGTCGCCTGGCTCGAAGGCAACATGCTCGAAGCCGACCGTACCAGCGCCAGCATCCTGGCTGCCGCCGAGGCCCTGTACGGGCGCCGCTCGCTCAGCGCCAGCACCATCGCGACCATTTCTGCCGCTGTGCTGTACGAGAGCGACCGCATCGACGATGCCCGCGAAACATTGGCCAATCGCTTGAATGTGCTGCACTTCTCGGCGCCCGAATACATGTACTGCGCCACCTTGACCTATGCCCGGTTACAGTGCCTGCAGGAAAACCCGCAAGCCGCGCTGGATTACCTGGTAACGCAGGAGGCGCACTTTCGCAACCTGGGCCGGGACCATGGCATCGCCCTGATGCTCGCCGAACAGATCAGGGTGACCTTGACCACGGGCGATTGGCGCCATGCCCAAACCCTGCAAGCCAACCTGGATGAAGTGGCGTGCCTGCTCCAGCCTTCGACACTCTGCCGGTTGAACATCCAGGGCGTGACAGCGTTGTCCCGTGCCCGCCTGGCGCTCGCCCAGCAAAACGCCGAGCAGGCCTTGGAACACCTCAAGCAGGTGCAGGCCATCGCCAATCAACTGTACCGCGGCGCACTACTGGTCAAGGTGGACATCCTCATGGCCATCGCCCTTGCCGAACTTGGCCGCGAGGATGGCGTGCGAGAACACCTCCAGGGCGCCCTCTCTTCCGGCTACCGCCTCGGGCTGCTTCGCACCTTCATCGACGAAGGCGATACGCTCCGGGAATTGCTTCAAGACCTGGGTGAACTGGCCGCTAAGGACGCCGAACAGTACCGGCAACAGCTTCTGTCATGCATGGCGCGGGCAAGCCCTGCGCGCCCCTGCCCCCACCCTATCCCTGTGCCCAGCGTGTTATTGACCAAGCGCGAGCAGGAGATTCTTACGCTGGTCGAACAGTCAATGTCTAACAAGCGCATTGCTCTAGCCCTTAACATCAGTGTTCAGACTGTCAAATGGAACCTGAAGAACATTTTCATCAAGTTGAATGTATCGAGTCGTTATGAGGCCATCATCGCGACTCGGAAAATCAACCGTTAGACACCTCAGCGTTGCATTTTACGGCCGTGACGCTGATACCTGGCATGATTCCCGAACGCGGATGACTGGGAGGCCTTTTTCAGTTCATGCGCCTCGTTCGCTTACATCTTGGTGATCTAAGAACTGGCGACTAAGTGAGGCCTCAAAGCCTAGAGGCCATAGGTGGCCATGAGAAAACACATCTACGCTTTTTGGGGATGGTGGTGCTCGTGCGTTCAGACTAGATAGTTAGCCGCAACTACTGCTCCACGGTTTGAGCGGTAGATCGCCTGCGTTTGCTGATGAGTTCAGCAGCGAGTATGACCTCGTGGGCACGCATCAGACACAGTCGTCTTTTGCGCGTTATCAGGCAAGCGTGCTGATCATCGTCCTGCTGCCACTCCTCTTGAAGTTTGCTAGGCATAGAGGCTATGCGTCGACACGCCAGTTATCGACGACTCATTAACTCTCCTCCCGTTCCCTCCCCCCTGATATGGGTAGCTCCTTCAACCAAATCATTCGAGATAGTTTTGAGGCAGGGCCTGCGCTCGGTATCAGCGCAGGTAAATGAAAAAACTGCTTGATCCTGCAGACCAAACATTTGGCGGTGCTCTTGCTACCCCGAACATGTTGATCGCAAAAGGAAAACTCGGATGGGCCCATTGGCTGGCGTGAAAGTTATTGAATTGGCCGGGATTGGTCCCGGCCCCATGGCCGCCATGATGTTAGCCGACCTGGGCGCGACGGTGCTGCGTATCGAGCGCCGCGAGTCTGTCGACCTGGGTGTAGAAAAACCACTCAAGTACAACCTTTTGCTGCGCAATCGCAAGGCAATCGCGCTGGACTTGAAAGACCCGCAGGCAGTCAACTTGGTCAAGGAGCTTATCCAGACTGCCGATGCCCTGATTGAGGGCTTTCGGCCTGGGGTGACGGAGCGCTTGGGATTGGGTCCGCAGGAGTGTTTGGAGCTTAACCCGCGTCTGGTTTATGGCCGGATTACCGGTTGGGGCCAGACAGGGCCCCTGGCCAAGGCTGCCGGGCATGACATCAACTATATCGCCTTGACCGGCGTGCTGAATGCCATAGGCCGCAAGGACCAGTTGCCATCGATACCGTTGGCCCTGCTTGGTGATATGAGCGGCGGCGCCCTGTACTTAACCATTGGCGTACTGGCAGCAATCCTGGAAGCACGACAATCTGGCAAGGGCCAGGTTGTAGACGCGGCTATTGTCGATGGTACTGCTTCGATGGCGACCGTCTTCTACGGCTTGGTCGCGGCCGGTACGTGGAATCCGCAACGAGCAAGTAATGTGCTGGACTCCGGTGCACACTTCTATGACGTTTATCCTTGTGCCGATAACGAACTGATTTCTATCGGTCCGATCGAAGGACGCTTTCATGCCGACCTGTTACGTCATTTGCGGATCGATCCGAAGGAAATCGGAGAGCAAAGCGACCCACGTAACTGGCCCGCAGCGCGGGCACTGTTCACCAAGGCATTCGCTCAGCATCCAAGGGCGCACTGGTGCGAGTTGCTCGAAGGCACCGACGTCTGTTTTGCACCCGTGTTGTCGTTTGCACAGGCGCCAGCGCACCCCCACCTCAAGGCTCGGGGCACGTTCGTAGAAGTTGATGGCGTGGTTCAACCGGCGCCTGCCCCTCGTTTCAGTCGTACACCCTCTGCACTACCTACTCCCCCGCAGAAAGCCAGCATCGCCGGCATCAATGATGCCCTCGCCGATTGGTTACCAGCCGCGCGTGTAAATGAATGGCGCAGCAAAAATGTGATGGGCGATAGCGGGACGTAAAACCGATTCAATTACACCTGCTGGTATTTCTAAACTTCCGGAGCGCTATTCCATGATACCCCTGAAATCCACGGCCTCCAGCCTGTCGCCTGAGCATCGCGAAATTCGCGAGGCGATCCTGAAAATCTGCGAGCGTTTCGACGCTGATTACTGGTTGGAAAAAGACAAGGTCGGCGGCTTCCCCATTGAATTCCACCAGGCGCTAGCCCGCGAAGGCTGGTTGGGTATCTGCATTCCGGAGGCCTACGGCGGTTCGGGGCTAGGCATCACCGAAGCGACAGTGATGATGCAGGCCATTGCCGAGTCAGGAGCGGGGATGAGTGGCGCATCGGCCGTGCACATGAACATCTTCGGCCTCAACCCGGTAGTGGAGTTCGGCAGCGAAGAGCAGAAACACCGCATGCTGCCGCCCCTGATCGCCGGCCTGCACCGCACCTGCTTCATGGTCACCGAGCCCAATACCGGCCTCAACACCACCCAGCTCAAGACCCGCGCGGTGCGTGACGGCGACCATTACGTGCTGCATGGCGTGAAGACCTTTATCTCCACCGCCAGCATTGCCGAGAAGATGCTGATCCTGGCCCGTACCACACCCCTGGAGGAGGTCAAGAACAAGACAGAAGGTCTGAGCCTGTTCTACACCGATTTCGACCGCAGTTGCATCGAGGTTCACGAAATCGACAAGATGGGCCGTAAGGCGATCGACACCAACCAGGTGTTCATCGACGGCCTACGCGTGCCGGTGGCAGACCGTATCGGCGAAGAAGGCAAAGGCTTCAAGTACATCCTCCACGGCATGAACGCCGAGCGCATCCTGGTAGCCGGCGAAGCCGTGGGCCTGGGCCGTGTCGCTTTGGCGCGAGCGTCTCAATATGCCCTGGAGCGCGAAGTATTCAATCGCCCGATCGGCAAGAACCAGGCGATTCAGCACCCTCTGGCCAAGTGCTGGATGCAGCTCGAAGCCGCCAACCTGATGGCCTTTCTCGCGGCGGCCAAGTTCGACCGCAAAGAAGAGTGCGGCATCGAGGCTGGTGCGGCCAAGTACCTCGGTGGTGAGGCCGGTTACAGCGCTTGCGAAACGGCGGTGATGACTCATGGTGGCTATGGCTATGCCAAGGAGTATCACGTCGAGCGCTACCTGCGTGAAGCGATGATCCCGCGCATCGCGCCGGTCAGCCGGGAAATGATTCTGTGCTTCATTGCCGAGAAGGTCCTCGGCATGCCCAAGTCTTACTAAGGCGTTGTTATGAGCACTAATGAGCAGAAGGTGGTGTCGCTGGAAGTCGGCATCTATTGCGAAGACCTGCCAGTGGGCACACGCTTTCACACCAAAAAACGCACGGTGACCGAAACCGACCTAGTGCACTTCACCAACCTGACCTGGCTCACCGAAGAGCTGTTCACCAACGCCGACCCGGCTGACCGTGCCTGCATGGGCATCCCCGGCCGTGTGGTACCGGGGGGGCTGGTCTACACCTTCGCCGAGGGCCTGGTGGCGCCTTCGTTCCAGGCGTCGGGCATGGCGTTTCTCAACGCAGAGCTGAACATGCAAGGGCCGACCTTTGTTGGTGACACTCTGCATGTGCAGTGCGAAGTGATCGAGCAGCGCGCAACTTCACGGCCTGACCGAGGCCTGGTGCGTACGCGCAATGCGGTGGTCAATCAGCGTGGCGAAACCGTGATGACCTATACACCCCTGCGAATGATGCGCGTAAGGAATTTGCGGTAGCCCGGTGGCATTTTGAATGCGTACCGCACTTGCGAGGCACAGTCGAACGGCATCGCCATGTACTAGGTCATGGCACAACTTCTGCTGGGCGACTATGTAGCTGGAATGACCTTCGCCGATGAGCAACGACCAGTTGGGTAGACGCGCACAGACATTAACCCGTGGTCCCAACTTGATCACAACTATATGGAAACACTCAATGAGAAAGCTTGACGGTAAAGTTGCCTTGGTCACCGGCTCCGGTCGCGGTATTGGTCGTGAGGTTGCCTTGCAATTAGCTGCTTATGGAGCGCGCTTGGTTGTCAACGATCTGGATGCTACCCCGGCCGAAGAGGTAATTGCAGAAATCCGCGATGCTGGCGGCGAAGCCGTAGCATGCGTGGGCAGCGTCACTGCGGCCGATTTCGCTGACCGGTTTGTCGAAACCGCCGTCAAGAACTACGGTGGCATCGACATCATTATCAACAACGCCGGTTACACTTGGGATAACGTCATCCAGAAAATGACCGATGAGCAGTGGTACGCCATCATCGATTGCCACATGACAGCGCCATTCCGCATCTTGCGCGCGGCCCAGCCAGTGATCAGCGCCGCGGCGAAAAAGGAAGCCGCAGAAGGCCGTGAAGTATTTCGCAAAATCGTCAACATTTCCTCCAGCTCTGCCGGCGGCAACGCTGGTCAAGCTAACTATTCCGCGGCCAAGGCTGGCATTCTGGGCTTGACCAAGACCCTCGCCAAGGAGTGGGGGCGCCTGAAGGTCAATGTCAACGCCGTGGCTTTCGGGCACATTGAAACCCGCCTGACCGTACCATTCGCCGGCAAGGAAAGCAGTACTGTGAACATTGATGGTCGCGATATAAAGGTCGGCATCAGCGAGCAGTTGGTGGAAGCGTCCAAATCGATGATTCCACTGGGACGTCCAGGCAAGCCACAAGAAGCTGCAGGCTCAGTTGTACTACTGTGCCTGCCCGAGGGCGATTATGTGTCCGGTCAGACCCTGTATTGCGGCGGTGGTCCTGGCCCGAAATTCTGACTCCAAATGCCTGATGCCTGCTGCGGGTAAGTCTCCGCCCAACTCACCTTGCGTAAATCAGGCCCGTACCCGCTGATGCGGCAGCAATTGCCCTATCTCACCGGCCCGCTGCGTCGACAGGCGCGTCAGCACATGTTTGAGATAGGCATACGGATCATGCCCGTTTACCACTGCGCAGCGACCCGGCAAACAACCAGTTCGAGGTCCGAGCGCCCATGGCCGTGCTTTCGATGTACCCAAAGGAGGACACCAGAGGCCCTCCAATATGAGTTCAACGGCCCGCGTTTGACTGCACCTTGTTCGCCGCGTGGGGCGCGCCGGACTTTTTCCTGGCCTGGTGCTGACGGTAATAGCCGGTGACGAGCGTATAGGCG
>RCUI01000115.1_pt1 | contig 29016 bp, 28 predicted proteins | sample 2166121 | NCBI WGS metagenome assembly RCUI01 (sample SAMN09932700, study PRJNA488358) | compost metagenome | feature: garden; material: soil; isolation source: compost soil in succinic acid-enriched culture | place: Germany: Experimental Botanical Garden Goettingen | collected 2016-01-27
TGCTGTGCTGGAAACCGCGCTGGCCGAAACTGATCCGCCAGGCCGGGCTGCCTGGCAAACCCATCCCACCGCTGACCACTCTTGCCGATCGCCCCCCACATATCCAGGAACGCTTGCGGGCCAACGCGCATCTCTGGACAGTGCGGCCGGGCAAGCGCCCCGAAAAGAAGCCTCGGCGCAGACGCGGAAAATCCGAGGCTGAGCCCTCTTGAACTATCGCTTCTTCAAAGTGCTGCCCGCTTACCCGCCCAAGGCTGCGCCTGTTCCAACTGCCGCGCCATGCGCAACAACCCATCCTCGCCCCCCAGACGTGCCGTGAACATCATCCCTACCGGTAATCCCTTTTCGCTCCAGCCAAGCGGCAACGAGATCGCTGGCTGGCCACTGACGTTGGCCAGCGCGGTAAACCCGGCACTGCCCATGGCGTGCTGGGCATAGCTGTCCCAGGGTTGGTCGAGCGACAGCAGGCCAATGCGTGGGGTGAGGTTGGTGGTGACCGGCGAGAGGATCAGGTCAAACCGCTCGAAATGGCGCTCCATCAACGCTCCAATGGTCTCGAACGACTGTCGAGCCCGATACAGCCCTTCGCCGGTAGTGCCCCGCGCTCGCTCAAGCACCACTTGGGTGATTTTCTCCAGGTCCTGGGCCGTGGCCGCTCTGCCCAGTGCCTGCTCACGGTCCTTCACCAACGTGGTCAGGGCCGTGCCAATCACCGTACCGTGTGCCCCGAACATCTGCCGGGGATCGACCCCCAGTGTCAGCTCTTCAAGTTCATGCCCCAAGCCGGTCAATTGCTTGATGGTCTGCTCCAGAGTCGCGGCAATGGCCGGCTCCAGCGGCGCCCCAGTCAATGATTGGCGCACCACGGCAATGCGCAGCTTGCCCGGTTCACGGGCCAGCTCATCGACATACGGCCGCGCCAGCGGCGCACTCCAATAGGGGCTGCCGGCCTCGTGCCCCTGACCTGCGTCGAGGAACAAGGCCATGTCGCGCACGCTGCGCGAAACCACGTTGCCCACGCTGGCACCAAACCAGCCCTCGAAATGCGCAGGACCACTGGGTGTGCGGTAGCGACTGGGCTTGAGCCCGATCAGCCCGCAATAGGATGCCGGTATACGAATCGACCCCCCACCATCGGTAGCATGGGCCACCGGTACGATGCCGGCCGCTACCGCACTGGCAGCACCACCGGAGGAACCACCCGCACTGTGTTCCAGGTTCCAGGGGTTGCGGGTCTGGCCCCAGAGCAGCGACTCGGTGGTGGTGGTCAGGCCGAATTCAGGGCATGTGGTCTTGCCGAACGGCACCGCGCCGGCCTGCTCGTAGCGGGTGATCAGGGTGCTTGTGCTGGCCGCCGCCGGCGCATCCTTGAACAGGCGGCTGCCATTGGTGGTGGTGGTGCCCTTGAGGTAGGTGTTCAAGTCCTTGATCAGGATCGGCACGCCGGCCAGCGCCCCCTGGGCCAGGATACCGGCCTGGCGGCGTTGGGCCAGCAAGGCGCGGGCGTAGTCCTCGTGCAGCATGTTGACTGCCTTGACCTTGCCATTGACAGCACTGCAGCGGGCCAGCGCCGCGGCGAGCAGGTCCTCGCCGCTGAGCTCGCCCTTGCGCACCGCCTCGCTCATGGCCCAGGCATCCAGGCCCTGGTACTCACGGTCCGAGAGGCCCGCAGCGCGTGCATCGGCAAAGCGACCGAGCAAGCCGACGCCCGCGGCCAGGGCGCCGGCCTTGAGAACGCTGCGCCGGGGCCAGGTGGCAGGCCCTTCAGGAGTCGAAGGCGTTGGGGCGGTGCTGTGCTCGGTCATGAGTGCTACTTCCTGTGCTGGTCTGAAGGCGTGCATCAAGGGACGGTCAGGGTCAATCGGCGGTTACCAGTGCGGTCATCGCTGCCAGGTAATGCTCGCCATAGGGCGGCAGCAATCCCCACTCGCGGCGTGGGTCGTGGGCCGGGGCTTTGAACACGGTACGCATGTGGCTGAATTCAAGGAACCCCTCGCGCCCGTGATAATGCCCAAGGCCGGAGGCACCCACACCGCCGAACGGTGCATCGTGCATGGCGGCGTGCATCATCACATCGTTGATGGTCACCCCGCCCGACAGGCTGTGCTCCAGTACATGGCGCTGCTCATTGAGGTCGGTACCGAAGTAGTACAGGGCCAGCGGCCGTGGGCGAGCGTTGATTTCGGCCAGCACCTGATCGATGTGCTGATAGGTCAACACCACCAGTGCCGGGCCGAAGATTTCCTCGCGCATGATCAGGCAGTCTTGCGGCGGGTTGACCACCACCTGCAAGGGACGCCGGCGATCCCGCGCATCCAGTGGCACGGCTTCAGGCAGGCATTCGACCCGGGCACCCAGTTCGCGCGCTTCGCGCACATAGCTTTCGACCCGCTCCACATGGCGCTGGTTGACCACCGCCACCACGTCCGGATTGCCGGCCACGGTGGGATTGAGTTCGCAGTAGGTGCTGCGCAACGCGGCGAGGAAATTTTCGAGTCTCGCCTCGGGCACATAGACCAGGTCCGGGTTGATGCAGATCTGCCCGCCGTTGCTGGCCTTGGCCACGGCGATACTGAAGGCGGCGCGGGCAACGTCGGCGCTGGAAGAAACGATCACCGGCGACTTGCCGCCCAGTTCCAGGGTCACCGGCACCAGGTGCTGGGACGCGTTGCGCATCACCGACTTGCCCACCTCGGTGCTGCCGGTAAAGACCAGGTGATCGAACGCCTGGCCGGAAAATACCTTGGCCACCGAAGAGTCACCGGTGATCACGGCCACCTCCAGCGGGTCGATGTATTCGGCGAACAGGTTTTCGAGCAGTTGCGCAGTACGCGGCAGTACGTCCGACGGTTTGAGGATCGCCCGGTTGCCTGCCGCCAAGGCCGAGGCCAGTGGGCTGAGCAAGGTGTACAGCGGCGCATTCCAGGTGCCGATGATGCCGACACTGCCCTTGGGCTGGTGCATCACCCAGGCCTGGGCGCCCATCTGGTCATAGGGGGCAAACGGCGGCCGCTGCTCGTCCTGCATCCAGTGTTCGAGGTGATCGCGGGCGTGCTTGAGCGAAGACAGGGAACCCACCACATCGTTCATCAGCGAGAAGCCGGCAGGTCGTCCGCCAAAGTCCAGGTCGATGGCCTCGGTCAGTTCGCCGTGGTGGCGCACCAACAGTTCGATCACCTGCTGCAGGCGCTGGCGGCGGGCGGTGGCGCTCACGGCGCCGGCGGCATTGAAAGCGTCCTTCTGGCGCGCCAGCAGGCGGGTCAGTTGGTCTACGGATGGGTGTGCTGAAGTCATCGATTTCCCCTTGCTCACGTGGGTGGCGGCTGGCGCCACACTAGCGAGGCACAAGGGCCTGCGCCTCGTCCGATCGGACGAGAACCCGGCAATTGCGTTAGTCCGTTAAGACGATGTCTGCACAAGGCCTGCGATCGATACTGGCAACACGAAAATCCCACCCCATGAGGTCAGTCATGGCAACGCCAAACATCGGTTTCGACCCCCAGGCCTTTCGCACCGCGCTCGGCACCTTCACCACCGGGGTCACTATCATCACCACCCAGGCCGAAGACGGCTCGCCAGTGGGCATCACCGCCAACAGTTTCAACTCGGTATCGCTCAACCCGCCGCTGGTACTCTGGAGCCTGTCGAAAAAGGCCCGCAGCCTGCCAATTTTCAGCAGCGGCAAGCACTGGAACGTGCATGTGCTGTCGACCGAGCAGGAGCAGTTGTCCGGGCGTTTCGCCACCCAGGGCGAAGACAAGTTCGCCGAGATCCAGTTCGACAACGGGATCAGCGAAGCGCCCCTGCTGCAAGACTGCACCGCACGTTTTCAGTGCCGCACCGCGTTCCAGTATGAAGGCGGCGACCATGTGATTTTTGTCGGCGAAGTGCTGGCGTTCGATCACAGCGAACGCGCACCGCTGGCCTTCCAGAGCGGCCAGTACGCCTTGGCCACGCGCAAGCCGCGCAGTGAATTGCGCCTGGCCACCACCCCGCCGCCGCCCGAGTGCAGCTACACCGAGGACCTGCTCGGCTACCTGCTGGGACGCGCGCATTACCAGTTGCTCAATGCCCTGCGCTTGCTGCTGAACAACCAGCAACTGGACGAGCAGGCGTTCTTCATCCTCTCGGTGTTGTGCATCCGCGACAACCTCACCCTTGACGAGATCAACACCTTCGTCAATTACACCGGCCACGCAGTGACGCTGGCGAGCATGCGTTTTCTGGAGCGCCAGAACCTGGTGGCCATCGAAGGCGAGGTAGGGCAACTGCGCTTCGTGCTCACCGCCAACGGCCGCGAGGCGTCGTTGCAGCAACTGGCCTTGGCCAAGGTGGTGGAAGAAGAACTGTCGGCCAAGCTCGGTCCTGCCGATGCCCAGGCGCTGAAGGTGCTGCTCAAGCGCCTGATCGTGGTCAGTGACCCCGGTTTGCCGGATTTGTGGGCACCGCGTTGACCGCCGACGCGCGGGGCATGCCGACGTCCGCCGCTGTCGGCTGGCGCAGCCACGGCTTGTTGCTGTTGTTGGCGATGGTGTTTGCCGACAACTTTGTCGGCCGGCAGATCCTGGCGGTGATGATCGACCCGATCAAGGCCGAGTTCGGCGTCGGCGATACCGCCATGGGGCTGATCTCCGGCCTGGCGTTCGCCGCCGTGTACGCGGTGCTCGGCCTGCCGGCCGGGCGCCTGGTCGACCGTTTGCCGCGTACCCGCCTGCTGGCGGTGTCGTGCCTGCTGTGGGCACTGGCGACGATGGCCTGCGGCCTGGCTGGCAGCTTCATGGTGCTGGCGATTGCGCGCATGCTGGTGGCGGTGAGCGAGTCGCCCACCACCTCGGCTTCGCTTTCGCTGATCGCCGACCTTTATCCGCCGCACCGGCGCTCGTTCGCCATCAGTTGTTTTACCGCTGCGCCGACGTTTTCCTCGATCATCGGCTTGAGCATCGGCGCCTGGGTGGTGGAACACTATGGCTGGCGCAGTGCATTCATAGCCCTGGGCGTACCGGCGCTGCTGTTCTGCGCATTGTTGGCGCTGGTGCGCGATCCCTTGCGCGGTCGCTGGGACCTGGCCAGCAGCGCCCCCGCCACGCCCGTACTGGGCCTGGGCAGCGAGGCGCGCAAGCTCTGGGCCCTACCCGCCTACCGTTGCCTGATCCTGGCTGGCGGCCTGACCACCTTGAGCTCTTATGCCATCGGTATGTGGAACACCAGTTTCCTGATTCGCTCCCATGACCTGTCGCTGCAGCACGCCGGCATGCTCGCGGGCGTGATCTGCGGCGTAGCGGCCGGTATCGGCGGCCTGTTCGCCGGCTGGCTCAACGACCGCCTGAGCCACCGCAGCCCACATTGGCAGATCCTCATCCCGGTGCTGGGCAACCTGATTGCCCTGGCGGCGTTGATCATCTACCTGTTGTGGCCGGCAGGCGTGCTGACCCACTTCGCGGGCGTGCCCATTCCTGTCGCCATGCTCTGGTGTGCGTTGTACAGCTTCTTTGTGGTGTGGTGGGTGGCACCTTCGTACAACCTGGTGACCCAACTGGTGCCCGCCAGCCGCCGTGGTACTGCGATGGCCTTGCAGACCATTGTCAGCACCTTGCTCGGCGTGGGGATCGGGCCACTGTTGACCGGGCTGTTCAGTGATCTGCTGGTGACGCAGTTTGCCGAGCAGTCACTGCGTTATGCACTGGTGCTGGTGAGTTTGCCGTTGCTCGGATCGGTGGCGTTGCTGGGGCGTACGGCGATGCATGCGGGCAAACATGGCTATGGCCGGGGGCTTTGAAACAGCGGCCCTCACAGACAGCATACGGTGTAGCCGCTGCCGCCAGGCTGCGATCGACTGCGCAGCAGGCGCTCAGGGTTTACGGCCGCTTTGCGGCCGATCGCAGCCTGGCGGCAGCGGCTACATGAGGCTAGAACCGCTCATCTCCTATCGACGGCAGGGTCAGCTCCTTGACGAAGCTGGCCGCCGACAGGCTCAGGGCCATGCGCACCACCTGGACCACATCATGCACCGGGATCAACTGCCCGCCGCCTCGCTGCTCGGCCAGCTCGCGCGGGGTCGCCAGTGGGTCGTCGGTATTCAAGTAGCCCAGGTTGAGGCAGGTCACGCCCAACTGCTGCTCTCGATAGCCTTCGCGCAAGGCATCGGCCATGCCACGCAGGGCAAACTTGGAGGCACCGAAGGTGACTTCGGGCCGACCGCTCTGGGTCAGGCCAGAGGTTGAACCGGTGAGGATGATGCGCGGACGGGCACTTTGCAGCAGGGTGGGCAACAGGCGCTTGATCAGGACCAGGGGCGAGGTAATGTTGCAGCTGACAATGGCCTCGATCTGCCCGTCGTCATCGCCCTGAAAGTCATACGCCGGCGAGAAGGCCTGTTCTTCCCAGATGCCCAGGTTGTAGATCAGCGTGTCCAGCCCTTGCCCGGCCACGGCCTGCTCCAGGCGCTGCGCGGCGTCGCGCGGATGGGCCAGGTCAGCCTCGACCCACTGCACCTGTACGCCGGCTTGCATCACCAGCCCCTGAGGCTGGCTGCGCGACACGCCAATCAAGGTATCGCCTGCCCCTCCCAGGCCCTCGACCAATGCCCTGCCCAATCCTTTGCTGGCACCTACCACCATGATCTTCATCGCCTGTTTCCTTACGTGGCTTGCTGAAAGACCCGGCATGCAAACAGGGCATTGATGACTTGGCAAATCGGAGCTTGTATCAGGATGTGTGCCTGTTCAGCCTATGCCAGGTAACGCCGGAACCAGGCCAGAGTCCGCTCCCAGGCCAGGTTCGCCGCCGCTTCGTCGTAGCGCGGCGTGGAGTCGTTGTGAAAACCGTGGTTGGCGCCGGGGTAGAAATAGGCCTCGTAGGTCTTGCCCGCAGCCTTGAGCGCCTGTTCGTAGGGGGGCCAGCCTTCGTTGATACGGGTGTCCAGTTCGCCGTAGTGCAACAGCAAGGGGGCCTTGATTTTCGGCACATCCCTGGCATCGGCCTGGCGACCATAAAACGGGACTGCCGCGCCCAGTTCGGGGTACGCCACGGCGGCGGCATTGGCCACGCCGCCGCCATAGCAGAAGCCGGTGATGCCGACCTTGCCGGTGGTGATGTCCTGCTTCATCAGCCATTCGATGGCGGCGAAGAAGTCATTCATGAGCTTTTCCGGATTGACCTTCTCTTGCAACGCGCGGCCCTTGTCGTCATTGCCAGGGTAGCCACCCACCGACGTCAGGCCATCGGGTGCCAGGGCCACGAAGCCTGCCTTGGCCAGGCGCCGGGCGACATCCTCGATGTAGGGGTTCAGGCCACGGTTCTCATGCACCACCACAACCCCGGGTACCTTGCCCTGGGCCTTGGCTGGACGCACCAGGTAACCGCGAACCTGGCCGTGGCCCTTGGGCGAGGGATACAGGATGTAGTCGGCGACGATGTCCGGGTCGGTGAAAGACACCTGCTCGGCCAAGGCATAGTCTGGGCTCAGGGATGCCAGCAAGGCCCCGGCGGTCATGCCGGCAAAGGCAAACGCCGCCGCCCGGTCAAGAAACTCGCGGCGGTCGATCCGGCCATGGGCATAGTAGTCGTAGAGTTCGAGCAGTTCAGGGGCAAAGTCTTTGGCAGTCAGACGTTCCATGGATGCGCACTCTGTCGGATGTGACAAGGAAACAAGCCTGATTCATTAAAGCAGGCCAGGCGCACCCTGGCCCAGGCGCCGCGATCGCGTATGATGCGCGCCCTGCCCCACGAACGATTGAAGGCCCCCATGCAGATGAGCAAACGCGAACAGGCACAGCTTGAGCGACGCCTGGTAGCGACCCTGACCGAGGCCTGCGAGACGGCCAAGGCACAGGTCATCGGGTTTTCCTGGCTGACGCACGTGGTCGACTATGCACGCTTCCCCACCAGCCTCAAGGTGATCTGGGTATTCGAGACCCAGGCAGACCAGGATCGCGCCCTGGCCGCTGGCCAGGACCGCTTCATGGTCGAGCTGACAGCCATGGCCCTGCAGGCCTGCGACCTGACCCTCGAACGGGTGGACGCGCTTGTACACTTTGATTCCGAACAGCAGTGCCAGCGCGCCAACGCCGGCAATTGGCCCCAGCGTCTGGCACGCGTGTACGCCTCGCGAGGTTGACCCATGGCCAAGGACATCGAAAACCCCTGCATTGCCGTGTGCCAGCTAAGCGGCGACCTGTGCCTGAGTTGCGGGCGCAGCAAAGAGGACATCCGCCAGTGGAAACGCATGAAGCGACCAGAAAAAATGGCTGCGGTGCAACGCGCGCGAGTACGCATGAAAAGCGTGCAGAAGAAGAAATCCTGAGGGTGCGGGCCAGAGCAACGGTCTTGCTCTGGATCACACTGCCATCGCTCCCAGCAGCCCCTTCACCACCGCCTGCTCCGGCCGCTGCCGACACCGCGCATAGTCCGCCAACTGCTGATCCGCGCTGGTGCCGTCACGCAAGATCACTTCAGCCCACTCGAAACTGCGCTCGCTGTCGCAGGGGGCAACCTCGAACAAGGCCCGTGCCTGGGCCAGCCATTGCAAGGCGCTCCCCTGCCCCTGGTTCCCCTGGCAGATGTACTGCCCATGCCGCCCATAGCGCATGGCCCGCCAGTAATTCTGCTCAGTGATCCAGTATTGCTCGCGCGTCAACGGTGCGCTCTGCGGGTGACGCAGGCAATGCTCGACCATGCAGCGAAACAGTCCGGCAATGCACAGGCCATCCTCGAGCCGCGGGCAGGCATCGGCGATGCGCAGTTCCACCGTTGGGTAGTGACGCGATGGGCGGATCACCCACCAGCAATCGTTGCCCTCGCGCAACGAACCGGTGCGTTTGAGCAACGCCAGGTAACGCTCGTAGGCCTGCCAGTCGCCCAGCCGTTGCGGCAGGCCCATGTGCGGCCATTCACCACACGCCACCTGGCGGTAACTCTGGTAGCCGGTGGGTTGGCCCTCCCAGAACGGTGACGAGGCACTCAACGCCAACAGCAGCGGTATCCACGGCAGCAGCTGGTTGATCAGCTTGATCCGATCGTGCCCTGGCGCGACGCCGACATGCACATGCAAGCCACACAACAGGCTGCGTCGGGCCACCTGCTGGTAGTCCTCGAACAATTGACGAAAATGCTCCTCGTCGGCGGGCAACTGCTGGTGCCAGCCTCCCATCGGGTGACTGCCCACCGCGATCACACCGACACCTTCCCCAGCCAGCACCTGCAACAACCGTTGCCGACTCTGGCGCAAAAACTCGCCAGCCTGGGCCAGGTTGCTGAATACAGGCGAGGCGACTTCTATCTGGCTCTGGAACATTTCCTGGGCGAAGTGGGCGCCGAGTACCTGGCGGCACAGGTCGATGACCGCCGAGGTTGGCCTGGCCAGCACCTGTCCACTGTCCAGGCTTACCAGCAGGTACTCCTCCTCGATGCCGAACGTGCAGGCGCTGTTCATCGGCGGCTGACGCTCAGCGCCACCGCGGCAATGCGTTCGACCTGTTGGTATCCCGGTTCCAGTAGCTGCTCGCCGAACACATCCGGGTCAAGCTCCTGGTAACGCCAGGCCCAACGGGTATCGGCGAGGGGTTTGTGCAGGGCCGCCAGGAACGGATCACGGCCTTCGACCATCGCCACACCGGTGTACAGCAACAATGTGCCGCCCGGCGCGAGACGTGGCAGCGCCTCTTCGACCATCCGCAACGACAACTGCTCGCCGAGCGCCCCGCCACCATGACGGTAGGCGCGTTCGCGGGCATCCAGCATGTAGGGAGGGTTGGCCACGATCAGGTCGAACTGGCCGGTGATGCCCTGGAGCACATCACTGTGCTCCACCGAGACATTGGCAAGCCCGGCCAGAGCGACGTTGATGGCCGTCATGCGCAGGGCCTGGTCATTGATATCCACGGCACTGACCTGTGCGTGCCGGCGCGCCCTGGCGATCAATACCGCCCCCACACCTGCGCCGCAACCGATGTCCACGGCGTGATTGATAGGCGCGGTGCTGTCTTGCAGGTGCGCTTGGATCAGCCGGGCAAAACGATAGGTGTCGGGGCCGAAGAACACCGCGTCGACGCTGTCGGTGGGGAAGCTTGAATGCACGAACAACGCATCATCCAGGCTCGACCAGCGCACCCGGCTGCGCAGCCGTTCACCTTCGCGGTCGACTAACCCGGCCCGTTGCAATTGCTCCAGTTCGTCAGGCGACAACAGCGATGCCTCGAAAGGACGGTTCCAGCCGAAGATATCGCGCAGCGTGCTCGCCTGCTCGGCGCCCGGCCGGGCGTTGTTACGCGCCTGGGTCAGCGGCGTGACGCAGGTGAAGCGGTAGCCGTCGGCCTGCAGCCGCTGCCCCAGTTGCAACAAGGCCTGATCGGCCTGGCGTTGTGTCTGGCTCAATTGCATCCGGTACTCCTTAGCGGTTGAGGCCGGTCATCCGGGCAAAACGCCGCGTTGCCCACAGACCACGGGGCAAGGCATGGCGGTTGCCAGCCATTTCTTCAATCAACAGGTCGACGCGGGCTTCGGGTGGCAGGGTCTGCAATACGGCCTCCAGCGCCTGGCCTTGCGCTTCGTCGTGCAGTGGCTCGGCCTTGACCAGAAGGGCATGGCGCTGGCCTGCAGCAGGTTTCCAGTTACCGGCAATCCAGTCTTGCAGCAGCTGTTTCTCATACGGGCTGAACACACCGAACATAGCCGCGGCCGGCCCGTCGATCAGTTGCCAGAAGCGACTGTGCGCCGGGTCCTGATGGCGTTTGATCCAGCCCTTGCGCTGCAACACCGCGAGAAAACCCGACAACAGGTTGGTCTCGGCCAGCCATTGGTTGACGGTTTTCCCTTCGAAGCGGCAGTAGTCGGAGTGCATGTGCTGGCCGAAACTGCGCTTGCGCTCAAGGGCAGCGAGCAGTTCGGCTTCAAGGTCGAAACTGTCGATGATCGCCAGCGCCCCCGGCCCCAGGTCGTTGAGCCGGTAGCCGCGCGATACGCGCTGGTAGAACGCTGTGCTGCCGTGTTCGGGCCACACGTGCTGCAGCGCGTGCAATGCCTTGCAGGCATGCCCGCTGCTGGCGTTGTCGATGGTGACATGCAGGCGGAAATACTGCGGGTCGATCCCCAGTTCATCGAGTTCGAAGGCCGTGATCAACAGGTGCAACGGCGGTTGCTCGTAGCCCAGGTTGTAGCCGATCACCTCGGGCAGCAGCGCTTCGGTATTCAACCCCAGGGCCAGCTGCACGCAGCCCTGCAGATAGCGGTCGGCACCCAGGGGCAGTTGCTCGTGACAGCCCAGCTCGCTGAGCAGGCGCTGGAAGATCAGTACGTGGTTGCACGCCGGGTCGCCGTCACCGAGTTCCTCCAGGTAGGTACGGATCAGGCCATGAAAGCGCGGGTCGGGCCAATGGCGCAATGTGCCAGCCAACCAGGCACCGTCCACCGCCTTGGTCGGCGCCACGTGCTGGAGAAAATACAGGGCGTGGGCGCGATTGCTGAAGTAGCGCCGGGACGCGCCGGCCTTGCGCCCTTCAAGGTAGGCGGCATAACAGCGGGCCACTTCGCCTGCACGATAGCTTGACCACGGGCCCAACTGGGCGGGATCGCCGGGCAGGTCATCAGGCAGCGCGTCGGCCAGTTGTAATTGCTCCTGCAGCCACTCCAGCCCCTCGCCGGGGCGCCCCTGCAGCAAGGTGTGATAACGCTGTTCCATGGGCGAGCGGCCGGTGAAGGCGATTGAAGTGGGCGCAGTCGAGGCAGTCAACGCAGTCATGGCGAGCTCCTGCCGTCAGTTGTCCTGTTCGGGGTTGGGTTGCGGCTTTGGCTCGGGCCCCGGCTGTGGGTCCGGTGCAGGCACATCGGATTTCTGCATTTGCAGCGAGGGTTTGCTCTGGTCCGCATCGGTTGCGGCGTGATCGGGTCGGTCGAAGCAGCCTTGGAGGAGGAACAGGCTGCACAGCAGGCCAAGCAGGTAACGTAGTTTCATGACGGCCGTCTCGGTTGCCGGGCAAAGATGCCCTGTTATGCAGATGAGGCCGGTCGCGCGCTGAAGTTCAGCGCAATTGCGCCGACGCAGGATGGAAGGTCGCAAGCAGGCGCCCGCGCAGACCTGTAGACTTGCACCCCGCGCCAAGTCACCGGCCTTTTACTGTTTGGAGTGTGCCCCGATGCCCGTCACCCACCACGTTGTCGCCCCACCCGAGGAGGCGACCAAAAGCCAGGTCCTGCAGTTGGTGGTCGATAACCTGACCGACATCAGCGCCATCGGCATCACGCCGAGCAACCCGCTCTACAACCTGTACCAGTACGGCGTCGGCTTTGAGGTTCACCTGTACCTGGAGGCGATGAAGGCCAACGGCGAATTGAGGGTCGAGCTGCTGATCGCCACCGACCTGGACGACCCGCAGACGGTCACCGGCTTTGCCCTCTACCTGCCGGTGCAAGGTGACCCCGACGCCTGCACCCTGGCGTATATCGCCGTAGACCAGGACTACCGCCGCCAGGGCATCGCCAGGGCCTTGGTGCAACAGATGACCGCGCGCTATCCCCACGCCGAACTGGCGTGTGCGGTGAGCAAGGTCGCGTGTTTCGAGGCGCTGGGTTTCCGGGTGATCGGCTTACGGGGGCCGCAGGTGCTGATGAACACCCGCGATCACGCCAGCGACGGCCAGGTGGCGATGCTGGATGTGGCGCCGATCTACCGTACCCTGGAGGTGCGGCAGATTCATACCTACCTGCTGCAACAACATGGCAAGCGGGCCATGGTCGATGCCGAGAAGCAGCGGGATCGACACCTGGACCAATTGCAGCGCAAAACCGAGGCGTTCGTGCTTGAGCGTCTTGACCCGGCGGCCCTGCAACCGGGCACCCGGGTTCACCTGGTCTAGGCCTGCCCTGCCAGCGCCATCAGCACCTGCAACACATGGCCGGTGCTTTGCTCCACCTGGCCTTCACGACTGGCAATCCCCAGGTGACGCCACAATCCCGGCCGCAGCGGGCGCATGCACAGGCGTGGGTCGGGCTCGGGCGAGCTGGCTTCGTGGGGCAGCAGGGTTGCGCCATAACCGGCTGCCACCAGGCTCTTGATCGCATCGTTGTAGTTGAGCTGGATACGCGCCTGCGGTTGCAGGCCGGCGGTGGCGAACCATTCGCCGGTCACCCGTGACAGCTGGGTGGTGCTGTCGTTGAGGATCAGCGCATGGCTGGCCAGCCATGCCGGGGTGATACGTGCAGGCGGCTGCCAGCTCGTCGGGATGAATGCCATGATCGGATCGCGGCGCCAAGGCCGGATCTGCACGCCTTTGGCCGCTGCTTGCGGCAAGGCCACCAGTCCCAGGTCGAGGGTGCCGTCCTGCAGGCGGGCCAGGGACTCCCGCGAGGTCAGGACCTGTACCTGCACGTCGATGCCCGGGTGTCGCACACCGAGGATGTCCAGCGCCTGCGGCAGCAAATGGGCAATGGCGCCAGTGGAGGCGCCCAGGCGCACCCGACCGCTCAGGCCCTGGACCTGGCGCTGCACCTCATCGAGCGCCTGTTCGGCATCGGCCAGCAGGCGCCGGGCACGTTCGAGCAGGGTTTCGCCAATGGCCGTGGGGTGGATCTGCCCGCGCTTGCGCGACAGCAGCGGCGCACCGATGCGCGCCTCGAGGTCGGCAATGTGCAGGCTTACCGTGGGCGGGGCGAGGTTGAGGACCCGGGCCGCCCGGGCAAACGAACCCAGGTCGGCAATCACTACCAAGGTCCGCAGGCGATCGAGGCTGATTTCGCGCATGGAGGCCGTACATTCAGAATTGATGAATGTCAGCATCATGATATTCAAATTTTCTTTCGTCCAGATCGGCGCGAGGATAAGCACTTCCCTGACCTGATTGATTGAGAGCCCCATGCATCAGCCTGTTGTTTTTATCGATGGCGACCAAGGCACCACCGGCCTGCAGATCCATGCCCGCCTGAACGGTCGCAGCGACCTGCGCCTGCTGACCCTGCCAGCGGCCGAGCGCAAGGACCCGCAGCGCCGCGCCGAGGCGATCAACAGTGCCGACGTGGCCATTCTGTGCCTGCCCGACGAGGCTGCGCGCGAAGCGGCCGCTACCATCGTCAACCCGAATGTACGGGTGATCGACGCAAGCTCTGCCCATCGCACCACGCCGGGTTGGGTCTACGGCCTGCCGGAGCTTAACGACGAACAGGCCCAGCGCATTGCCCAGGCCAAGCGTGTAAGCAACCCGGGTTGCTACCCCACCGGTGCCATTGCCTTGCTGCAACCCCTGGTGCAGGCGGGGCTGGTGCCCACCGACTACCCACTGACCATCAACGCAGTGTCGGGGTATTCCGGTGGCGGGCGGGCGGCGGTGGAGCGTCATGAAGCCGCTGGGGTGCAGGCGGCGCACAGCCTGCTGGTGTATGGGCTGAACCTGGACCACAAGCACGTGCCGGAGATCCAGCAGCATGCCGGTCTGGCGCAGCGGCCGGTGTTCGTGCCCAGCTATGGCAGTTACCGCCAGGGCATCGTGCTGACCATTGCCCTGCAAGAACGGCTGCTGCCTGCCGGCGTGACTGCCGAACGGTTGCAGGCATGCCTGGAGCAGCACTACCACGGTGCCCGCCATGTGCAGGTGGCAGCGCTGGAGCAAGGCGGCAGTACGACCCAGCTTGATCCGCAGGCGCTCAATGACAGCAATGACCTGCGCCTGGCGCTGTTTGCCAACCAGGGGCAAGTACTGTTGACGGCGGTGTTCGACAACCTGGGCAAAGGCGCCTCGGGGGCGGCGGTGCAGAACCTGGACTTGATGCTGGCGACGCTGAGCTGATCGCAGGCATCGCGGGGCAAGCTCGCTCCCACCGGCATTGTTTGCATCGCTGGGAGCGGGCTTGCCCCGGTACAAACCGGGGACATGGTTTACAGGCTGAATGTGTAAACCATGTCTCCGGTTTACTGTGTAAAGGTGCCTGCGGTTCTACACCCGCGATCAATCCTGTTTTCGCACCACCGCCAACGGCACCCACCCTGCCAGATCACCCTTGTGACACCACACCCAGCCATTGAGTTGCCGACCACCCTCCAGCAATTCCCCCGGATCGACATCCAGCTCCCGCGCACAGTAATCCTCAAGGGCCCTGCCGCCCTCCCCGGGCAGCCGCTCGATCACCTGCCCCGGCACCCAGCCGCCCGCGTGTCCCGGTGTCGTGCAGAAGTACCAGTTGTCCCAGCCCTCTTTACCTTCGTAGCGCTCGCCAATGGCCAAAACAGCACCTTTGGAAAAGCTGATGGGCTCGGGATACTCGCTGCGATGCTGCTCGGTCACGATGTACTTCATTGGTTTGCACCTCCATTTGCGCTGGTCTGCGTCCGTGATTTTACGTAGCATCCTAGCTTTTTTTGCGCCGGCTGCCCTGCCGGTCCGTTCGTCAGGTAGCCCATGAAAACACGCTCTATCCGCGCCGATGTCCTGGCAGGCCTCACCACCTCGTTTGCCCTGGTGCCCGAGTGCATCGCCTTTGCCCTGGTGGCGCACCTCAATCCATTGATGGGGTTGTATGGCGCGTTCATCATCTGCACCCTCACCGCCTTGCTCGGCGGACGGCCGGGGATGATTTCCGGAGCGGCGGGGTCGATGGCGGTGGTCATCGTCGCGCTGGTGGTGCAGCACGGGGTGCAGTACCTGCTGGCCACGGTGCTGCTGGGCGGCCTGATCATGATTGCCTTCGGCGTGCTGCGCCTGGGCAAGCTGGTACGCATGGTGCCGTATTCGGTGATGCTGGGTTTCGTCAACGGTCTGGCGATCATCATTGCCCTGGCCCAGCTCGAGCACTTCAAGCACGACGGCGCCTGGCTCAGCGGCTCGCCGCTGTACATGATGATCGGCCTGGTGGTGCTGACCATGACGGTGGTCTACCTGCTGCCACGCCTGACCCGCAGTGTGCCGCCAGCGCTGGTTGCCATCCTGGCGGTCGGTGCCGGGGTGTACCTGCTCGACCTGCCCACCCGCACCCTGGGAGACCTGGCGCATATCGCCGGTGGCCTGCCGCAGCTGAGCTGGCCGGACATCCCGTGGGACCTCGACACCCTGCGCATCATCGCGCCCTACGCGCTGCTCATGGCCCTGGTAGGCTTGCTGGAAACCCTGCTGACCCTCAACCTCACCGACGAAATCACCGAGACTCGCGGCTACCCCAACCGCGAGTGCATGGCACTGGGCGTAGCCAACATGACCTCGGGCATGTTCGGCGGCATGGGCGGCTGCGCGATGATCGGCCAGACGGCGATCAACCTCAGCTCCGGCGGCCGTGGCCGGCTCTCGGGCGTGGTGGCCGGGGTGATGATTCTGCTATTCGTGTTGTTTCTCTCACCGCTGATCGAGCGCATTCCGCTGGCAGCGCTGGTGGGGGTGATGTTCGTGGTGTCGCAGCAGACTTTCTCGTGGGCTTCGCTGCGGGTACTGCACAAGGTGCCGACCCACGACATGCTGGCGATCATCGCAGTGACGGTAGTGACCGTGTTCACCGACCTCGCCACAGCGGTGCTGATCGGCATTGTCATCGCCGCGATCAACTTTGCCTGGCAACAAGCCCGAGAGCTGTACGCCGACAGCCACCTGGAGAGCGACGGCAGCAAACTGTACCGCGTCCACGGCACCCTGTTCTTTGCCTCGACCACGCCGTTTCTCAACCAGTTCGACCCTGCCAACGACCCGAACCAGGTCACCCTGGACTGCCAGCACCTGAATTTCGTCGACTATTCAGCCATTGCTGCGCTCAAGACCCTGCGTGAGCGCTACAGCAACAACGGCAAGCACCTGCGCGTGGTACACCTCTCCGACCGCTGCAAGCAGTTGCTCAAGCGCACCGACCTGCACTACGGCTAAGGGCGCTACGGGGCGCCGAACATCGCGGTCCAGTAGATCCCGGCATCGCTCTTGGGGTCGACCGCATAGGCGGCGCCCAGCTCGCTGTACTGCGGGTTCATCAGGTTGGCGCAGTGGCCGGGGCTGGCCAGCCAACCATCGACCACCTTGCGCGGAGTGTCCTGGCCCGCAGCGATGTTCTCGCCGGTCTGCTGCCCGGCATAGCCGGCAAGCTCGGCCCGGTCGCCCGGGGTACGGCCATCTCGGTCCACATGGTCGAGGAAGTTCTGGTTGGCCATGGCCCGGGTATGGGATTCGGCGGCGCCGGCCAGCGTCGGGTTCCAGGCCAGCGGCGAGGTGGCGGCAAAGGCCTGGGTACCACATTGGCGCTGTTGGCCGCGGGCCGCGTTGATCAACTGCAGCAGCTTCTGGCCTTCGGCCTGCCAGTCGCCCAGCCGTCCGGCCAGCAATGGGCGGGCCAGCACGATGCGCCAATCGCGGCCTTGCTGGCTCACACCGATATCGACGAACTGCGGGTCGAGCACCACGTGGCAGAAGCTCTCCTGCACGGCCTGCATCGCCGCCTGGGCATCCCGAGGGCCGTTGAGGGTGATGGCCTGAACATTGACCATCGGGTAGGTGGCCTGCGCCAGCGCCTCGCGCAGATCCACGGTACCGCTGGCCGACAGTACCAGGCGCGGGTCGCTGGCCAGCGGCGGCAACTCCAACGAGGCCTGGCCGCCACAGCGCTGGGCCTGGCTACGGTAACTGTTGATCGAATCGATCAATTGCGACGGCTCGCTGGCCTGTACCGCGGTGGCGATCGCCAGGGCCAGGCCCAGGCCGGATAGACGCAAAACGGATGGCAGGACGCGCATGCAAATCTCCCTTGAACGGACGACGCCCATGATGCGCGATGTTGCCCGTCGTCGAACAGCTGGAATGTTTTGAGCGCCGTGCGGTCGACCTTGTAACGGGAAGTCTTGACCCTCCACCGCCACCCAAGGGCACGACCATGCGCCTTATAACGATTGTAACCTGCCTTTTCCTGGCCCTCGCCGGGCCCTTGGCGCTGGCCAGCGAACCCAAGGCCGAGGTAGCCGAAGACAAAGCGCAAGTGCTGGAGCACAAGGCGGCTGTACAACCCGATGCGCCGCCAGCGCCCAAGGGCAAGGCCATTACCCAGACCGAAGTCCAGGCCGTGGACCCGGCAGGTCAGGCAGCACTGGACGACGCCATCACCTGCATGGCGCGCAGCATCTACTGGGAATCCAAGGGCGGTCAGGCACGGGACATGGAAGCGGTGGCCAGTGTGGTGATGAACCGCCTGGGCCATGAAGGGTTTCCGGATACGGTGTGCGGGGTGGTCAAGCAGGGCTCGGAAACCGGCAACTGCCAGTTTTCCTGGTGGTGTGACGGGCGCTCCGACTCGGTCCAGGAAGAGACCCGCTACGCCATTGCCAAGGAGATTGCACGCAAGGCGCTGAACCGGCAGCTGGAGGATCGCACCCAGGGGGCGCTGTATTTTCATGACCGCAATGTAAAACCGGATTGGGCGCGGGCGTATGTGAAGACGACCGAGACGGGGGATTTTCTGTTCTACAAACCGCGTAACGGGACGGCGCGATAGCCTTGGCATCCTGGGAAGCCGCTTTGGGCATCAGTCAGACACATCCAGCAGCGGGATATCCCCCGCCTTGCCCGCACGACGGTCACTCATCCAGTTGGCCAGTTGCTCGGAAAACGCCGCCGGCGCCTTGCGCCCCACACGCCGGGCGATGTCGAGGATGGTCTGCTGGGCCAGCGCTTCTTCCATCCGCTTCTGCGCCGTGAGCATCACCGCATGAATGGAGCACGTTCCTTCCTGCGCCCAGCTCGGCGGCGAGCCTTCAAACAACGCACAACGATCACGCACATCCCGGCACTCGAAAATCATCTTGCGCCCGTCGATGGCGGTGACGATGTCCAGTACGGTGACTTCATCGGCAGGCCGGGCGAGCCTGAAGCCGCCACGTACGCCTTCGGTGGCGACCACCAGTCCGGCCTTGGCCAGTTTGGTGAAAACCTTGGCCAGGTATTCCTGGGGTACGCCTTGCAACTCGGCCAGGTCACGCACGCTGGCTTCCCGGCTGTCGCCCCGCTCATCGACCAAAAAAGCCAGGCAGTGGATGCCGTACTCCACCCCAGCGCTGTACAGTGACATGACAATCTCCGACTAACTTTGTCGCATATGCTAACAGCGATTAGCGCCTCAACGGGATCCAGCCGTCTACCACAACGACCGTCCATCGGCTTCCAGCCCCGCGCCAAAGCCCTATATTCTGCGCAAGATACCAGAAACAGAGCGGTCCGCAGGCAAGGTTACCCGGATCGTTCGGTGAATCGACAGGAAAAAATCCTTGCACGCACAAACTACGATCAATAGAGTCGTAGTTGTTCGGCGCTGATGGAGCCTCCCCTCAAGGCCGCAAACAACAATCTCTTTTATGTGGAGCAGCAAATGAAACAGCACATTCTGATTGTCGGCGCAGGGTTTGGTGGCGTCTGGAGCGCCTTGAGCGCAGCCCGCCTGCTGGATCAACACGGCCGCAGCGATGTCGCCATCAGCGTCCTGGCGCCACAAGCGGAACTGCGCATTCGTCCACGCTTCTACGAGCCGCAAGTGCACCAGATGAAAGCCCCGCTGATCGACCTGTTCAACGCCGTCGGCGTCAACTTCATCCAGGGCGCGGCCGATGAGATCGACGTGGCCGGCAAGCGCGTGCGCTACACCGACGCCAGCGGCCAGCGCAGCAGCCTCGCCTACGACCGTCTGGTGATGGCGGCTGGCAGCAAGGTGTTGCGCCCCGATCTTGACGGCATCCATGAGCATGCCTTCGACGTCGACCAGATCGAGTCGGCGGCGCGCCTTGAGCAACACCTCAAATCCCTGGCCAGCCTGCCCGACTCGCCGGCACGCAACACGGTGGTGGTCGCCGGTGGCGGCTTCACCGGCATTGAAACCGCGACCGAGCTGCCAGGCCGCTTGCGGGCAATTCTCGGCGCCGACGCCGCTGTACGGGTGATCATCGTCGACCGTGGCGCGAAGATCGGCGCGGCGCTGGGTGAAGGCATCAGCCCGACGATCATCGAGGCCTGTGAGGCGCTGGGCGTGGAATGGCGGGTCAATGCCTCGGTGGCGTCGGTGGATGCCGATGGCGTCACCCTTGCCGACGGCCAGCGCATCGACGCCAGGACCGTGATCTGGACGGTGGGTGTACGGGCCAGCGCCCTGACTGCACAAGTACCCGCCGAACGCGACCCTCAGGGCCGCCTGCATGTGGACCGCAACCTCAAGGTCAAGGGGCAGGACCACGTCTATGCCGCCGGTGACGTGGCCTACGCAGCCACCGACGACCAGGGCAATTTCGCCGTGATGTCGTGCCAGCACGCCATTGTCCTGGGCCGCCACAGCGGCAACAACGTAGCGGCCGACCTGCTCGGTGTGGCCCCAACCCCGTACAGCCAACCCAAATACGTCACCTGCCTCGACCTGGGCGCCTGGGGCGCGGTGTATACCGAAGGCTGGGACCGACAGGTCAAATTGCTGCAACAGGAGGCCAAGGAGCTCAAGACCCAGATCAATACCACCTGGATCTACCCGCCCGCCGCCGACCGCACCGCCGCACTGGCCGCGGCCGACCCGCTGATCCCGATTGCCTGAAGTACTTGCCGAGGGGCCGCACATGCGGCCCTTCACATTTGTGGGAATCGAGTAATTGCGCTGTCAGACCGGAGACAGGTAGCATTGAGAACGATTCACACTAACGTCTGGACAACCAACCGGTGCAAACCCCGTCTACCCGCAAGCTGGGCTTTTTCTTCAGCGACCATCACCGGTGGCTCCTGCAGCACATCCACAAACGCCTGCGCAATCGCGCCGACGCCGAAGACACCGCCGCCGAAACGTTCTGCCAGATGCTCGCTGCCCGGGTCGACCCGGAGAGCATCCAGCAGCCGCGCGCCTACCTCTCGACCATCGCCCGGCGCCTGATCTTCGACCGTCACCGCCGCCGGCAACTGGAGCTGGCCTACCTTGAACGCTTGTCGGCACTGCCTGAGCCGCTGGCACCGTCCCCGGAAGAGCAATTGCTGCTGATCGAAGCGCTGGTGACCATCGACCAGCTGCTCGATGGCTTGCCGATGATCGTCAAGGCTACCTTCCTCTACAGCCAGCTGGACGGCCTGAGCTATGTAGACATCGCGCGCAAGCTCGAACTCTCCGAACGCACGGTGAGCCGCTACATGAAGCAGGCCCTGCAGCAGTGCTACCTGAGCGAACTGGCACCATGAACCAACCGCGCCTGGACTCGGCCGCCGAAGGTGCCATCGACTGGATGGTGCGCCTGAGCGCCGGCAACACCGACGCCACGTTACAGGCGCAGTTCGATCAGTGGCTGGCCAGCGACCCCGGCCACGCCTTGGCTTGGAAGCGCCTGCAAGACCGCCTGGGCGGTGCCTGCCAGACCGTGCGCAGCCTCGACCGCCGCGCACCGGGCCAGGCCGGGGAAGCACGCCGGGTGTTGCTGCAACCCACCACGACACGCCGTGACATGCTGCGCAGCGTTGCCGCCCTCGGGGTGTTGGGCGGCGGATTATGGCTGGGCGCACGCAGCCAGATGGGCGAATCGCTGTTGGCCGACATGCGTACCGTCCGTGGTGAACGACGCAGCTTCAACCTGTCCGATGGCAGCCGTCTGAGCCTCAATGCCAGCAGCGCCGTCGACCTGCAATTCGATGACCGGCAGCGGCTGCTGATTCTGCGCCAGGGTGAGCTGGTGATCCAGGTCGCCAGCGACCCTCGACGGCCGCTGCGCGTGCGCACCGCCCAAGGCGAAATGCGTGCGCTGGGCACCCGCTTTCTGGTCAATCAGGAAGCCGGGGCGACCCGCTTGGTGGTACTTGAACACAGTGTGCGGGCCAGCCTGTTCAATGGCGCCGAGCGCGATGTGCAGGAAGGCCAGGCCGCCCTGCTGCTGCCTCAGCGAATCGAAGCACTGGGCGATGGCGAGGGCTATCGCGCCGACTGGCTCAATGGGCGCTTGAATGTGCTCCATGACTCACTCGACGCGGTGGTCGAGGCGCTGCGCCCCTATTACCGGGGCTTTGTCCGGGTCGAACCCGAGGTACGCGGGCTGCGGGTGCAAGGTGTATTCCCGCTGGACGAGCCGCAGCGCGCCTTCGCAGCGCTTGCCGAAACCCTGCCGGTACGCATCGATCACTACAGTCCGTGGCTAACGTTGATTCGGTCGAAAAATCCGTCTTGAACAACTATTTATGAAAATCACTCGTATTTGTGTCCGGTTTTCATTTCTCGTCGCACCTATCTCCTGACAACGCCAACATAATCGGGAGAAATCCGTGCTCAACCCTTGGTCCCACGCCCTGCCTGTCGCCGTGGCCCTGGCCACGCTGGCCAGCGCTACCCACGCCCAGGAACAGACCCTGAGCTTCAACTTGCCCGTCGCTTCACTGGCCAGCACCCTGAACGCCATCGCCAGCCAGAGCGGGCGCATCGTGTCGCTCGACCCGGCGCTGGTGCAGGGCAAGCGAGCGCCTGCCGTCAGCGGCCGTATGAGTGCCGCCCAGGCCATGCAAACAGCCCTGGCCGGCAGCGGCCTGCAGTTGCTGGTGACCGAACAGGGCAACTTCAGTGTGTTGCCCGCTATTGATACCGGCGATGCCCTGGAACTGGGCGCTACCAGCATCAACGACAGTAACCTGGACGCCACCACCGAGGGCTCGGGCTCCTACGCCGCACGGGCGACCACCATTGGCAAGGGCAGCCACAGCCTCAAGGAAATTCCCCAGTCAGTCTCGGTGATGACCCGCAAGCAGATGGACGACCAGGACATCGTCGACCTCAAGGACGCCGTCAACAAAACCACCGGTCTGGTCGGCCTGCAGGGCGTGGGCCCGGGCTTGATCATCTCCTCGCGCGGTTTCCAGATCGATGACTGGCAATACGACGGCGTACCGATTCCGCGCAACACTTACTCGTTGGGCAACTGGGCCACCCAGGACCTGATCTTCTTCGACCGCATGGAAGTGCTGCGCGGCGCCTCCGGCCTGCTGCAAGGCACCGGCAGCCCGGGTGGTGCAGTCAACCTGGTGCGCAAGCGCGGCCAGAGCGCCCCCACCGTCACACTCACCGGCAAGGCCGGCAGCTGGGACCACTACGGCCTGCAACTGGATGCCGGCGGCCCGCTGAACGACGCCGGTACCGTGCGCGGACGCTTTGTGGCCGATGAAGACCAGAGCGATTCGTTCATCGACTACGAGTGGAGCAAGACCCACTCGCTCTACGGCGCCCTGGACTTCGACGTGCGTGAAGACACTACCCTGGGCCTGGCTGTCAGCCGCTCCGACGCCGAGTCGCGCCCCATGCTGCGCGGCCTGCCGCGTTATACCGACGGCAGCCCCCTGGACGTATCGCGCTCCACCTTCAGTGGTTCGCGCTGGAACCATTCGGAAATCGACGTCACCACCCTGTACGCCGACCTCGAGCACCGCTTCAACGACGACTGGAAGTTTCGTGTTGCCGCCCTGCGCATGAGCGAGACCAACACCTCGGCTCACCAGCGTGTGCAAACCACCGGCGAGGGCCTGGAGTTCGACGGAAGCGGCATCACCTACGCCGACTGGGTGACTGACTTCGACTCCACCAAAGTCGGCGTGGACATGAACGTGGTCGGTCGCTTCGAAGGTTTCGGCCTGGAGCAGGAAGTCACCCTGGGCGGCAACTACTCCAAGCTGACCACCGATGACCTGATGGCGCGCACGTTCAATGAAAGCGACGACACCCTCTTCGATATCGATCACCACCGCCCTGACATCGACTACGACAGCCTGCTGGCCAACGCAGGTGGTCGCGGCATCGGCAGTGCCTATGACGTTCGCCAGAAAGGCCTGTATGGCAGCTGGCGGGTCAAGCTGGCCGAGCCATTGACGCTGGTGCTGGGCACACGGGTGAGCTGGTTCGACCAGACCTACGAATCGACCAACTACGCCCCCTTCACCCATGCCGCCACGGTCAACGCACCAAGCACCCTCACGGAGTCCGGCGAAGTCACTCCGTACGTGGGCATTGTCTATGACCTGAGCCGCGAGTGGGCGGTGTACGCCAGCTACACCGACGTGTTCGTGCCGCAATCGGAGCGTGACGCCTCGGGCTCGGTGCTCAAGCCGATCATTGGCAGCAACTACGAGATGGGTATCAAGGGCGAGCTGTTCGACGGACGGGTCAACACCTCGCTGGCGGTGTTCCGCCTCGACCAGGAAAACCGCGCGACCCAGGACCTCGCGTCCGGCTTTGCCTGCGACGACTGGTACTGCTCCACCGCCTCCGGCAAGGTCCGCAGCCAGGGCATCGAGGCAGAGATCAGCGGCGAAGTACTGACCGGCTTGCAACTGTTTGCCGGCTACACCTACAACACCACCAAATACCTGGATGACCCGGACAACGAAGGCAAGGTGTTCAGCACCTGGACGCCCAAGCACATGCTGCGGGTGTGGAGCGACTACCAGTTGCCGGGCGACTGGAGCAAGGTCAGTGCCGGCCTTGGTTTTACCGCGCAAACCCACACCCTGGGCTACGAGCACACCTACGATGTAGCCGGCTATGCCGTGTGGGATGCGCGTGTGGCGTATCAGCTGACACCTGAAGTAAGCCTGGCGGTCAACGGCAAGAACCTGTTCGACAAACGCTACTACGTGGCGGCCTACAACCAGCTCAATGGCAACAACAACTTCGGTGAGCCGCGCAATTTCATGTTTACCGTGAAGTACACCCCGCAGTTCTAGATCGCATCGAGGGGAGACGTCACCACGACCGCCGCGCGGCCGATCGCGGCCGCGTTCCTCGGCAGCGGCTACAAGCGCCTGTAGCCGCTGGCGACAGCCTGCGACCGGCCGTGCAACGGTCGCAGTTCAGGCAACCATTCTTCAGGCCTGAACCTCCAGCGGCCATTGCGCCAGCGGCAGGTAGCGACCCCTGCGCGACTCGTACAGGGTGAAGTGCCGTGCACGCAAAATGAAGTCTGCCGCGATCTGCGCCTCCGGCACCGGGCCGTGGTAGTCGCGGGCCAGGGTAAGGTGTGGCCGGTACTCTCGCGGAGCATCGGTAAAACCCAGGGGTAACATGGCCTGCTGCAGGGCGTATGCCAATTGGCGCAAGGCGGCAGGTGGCTGTGTTGGTACCAGCACCAGGGCTTTGGCTGGGCGCCACACTTCCAGCCGCTCGAGCATCACCGTCAACGGCTTTTGCGGCACCTTGACCTGAGCGGCGGCCGCCAGGATCGCCGGCAATTGCGCCGTGGCGACCGAGCCCAGAAACATCAGGGTCAGGTGAAAATTGACCGATGGAACCGGCCGCCCAAGGCCGCTGCCCAGTTCATTGCGCCAGCGGGCGATGTCCCGGCGCTGCGCGGGCTCGCACGCCAAGGCGAAGAACAAACGCTTGAATGGTTCGCCGGATTCCAGTGTTTCTACCATTACCTCTTCTCTCCCTGTTTGCCTCGAACCTTGAGCTTAATCGCTACAGCAAACCTTTGCGTGTGGGACTAATGTCGGGCGCTGGATCAGTAACATTTAGTACAAACTACAGGCCCGATTGTTTATGCTGGCTGGCTTATGCCATGGCGCATCGCCACATCGACAAGTATCCGCCCATGAAAATTTTTCTTGTTCTGTTGTTTGTATTCTCGATTGCCTACGTCCACTTTCGTGGTCGTGTGCGGCACAAAGTCACCCGTCAGCTGGGCGATCACTCAAGCTTCCTGGCGCCGGTAAACGTGTTCCTCTACTTGTTTTCCAAGCTCCCGGCCAAACCCTACCTGCCGGTCGAAAGCTTTCCCGAACTCAAGCCGTTGCAGGACAACTGGCAAGAGATTCGCGCCGAGGCCCAGCAGTTGCTGCATGTGGGCGAGATCAAGAGTTCGAAGAACTACGACGACGTCGGCTTCAACTCGTTCTTCAAGAGTGGCTGGAAGCGTTTTTACCTGAAGTGGTACGGCGAGAGCCATCCGTCGGCCATGAAGCTGTGCCCGCGCACCACCGAACTGCTGCAAGGCATCGGTACGGTCAAGGCAGCCATGTTTGCCACCCTGCCGCCCGGTTCCAAGCTGGTTCGCCACCGTGACCCGTATGCCGGCTCCTACCGCTACCACCTGGGCCTGGATACCCCCAACGATGACGCCTGCTATATCTGCGTGGACGGCGAGAACTATGCCTGGCGCGACGGCGAGGCGGTGGTGTTCGATGAGACCTACATCCACTACGCCAGCAACCAGACGGAGCACAACCGCATCATTCTGTTCTGCGATGTCGAGCGCCCCCTCAAGTACCGCTGGGCGACCGCGTTCAACCGCTGGTTCAGCCGCAAGGTGATGGCTGCTGCGGCAGCCCCCAACGATGCCGGTGACAAGACCGGGGGCATCAACCGCCTGTTCACCCGTATCTACAAGATCCGTGAGCGTGGCAAGGCGATGAAAAAGCGCAACCGTACCCGCTACTACCTGGAGAAATGGGCGGTAGTGGCTGCGCTGGTGCTGGTGTTCATCTACATCTGATGGCCTGTAGGAGCGGCGGTGCGTCGTCTCCTACCAAAGTCCTACCGTTTCAGGCCCATCGACCAACGGCGCCCCGTCGATTGAAAAACTAGCTTCACTGTTCATGTTGCCAACAGCACAAGGTGAAGACGATGAGCATGATGGACTGGGACGCCTACCGTAAGCAGTTGATGGCCGGTATCGGCGACCTCAAGCAACTGTCCCCCGACACGGTCAACGGCTATATGACCGCCAGCGGCGCCGGGGCCAAGACCAACCACCTGGATGCCAAGACCCGTGAGTTGATCTCGCTGGCCGTGGCCGTGACTACCCGCTGCGACGGCTGCATTGCCGTACACTCGGCGCAGGCGGTCAAGCAAGGCGCTACCCGTGAAGAAATCGCCGAGGCACTGGGCGTGGCCGTGGCCATGAATGCCGGTGCGGCGCTGGTGTATTCGGCGCGGGCGATGGATGCGGTAGGCAAGGTCGACAACTGAACGTATGGGAGCCGGCCTGCACAAACAGTTGCATGCCGGCTCCAACACTTTCAGACTCGCGGTTCACGTTGCCAGGAACCGCCATGATTACCCTCCGCCCCATGACCGCCGCTGATTTCGAACACTTCTGGCCGACCTTCCAGGCCATCGTCAGCGCCCGCGAAACCTATGCCTTCGAACCGGCCCTGAGCCAGGAACAGGCGCGTCATTTGTGGCTGGAGTCCCCGCTGCACACCCTGGTGGCCGAGGAGGATGGCGAACTACTTGGTTCCTACTACCTAAAGGCCAATGCCGCCGGCCCCGGCAGCCACGTGAGCAATTGCGGCTACATGGTCTGCGAGGCCGCCCGCGGTCGTGGCGTGGCACGCCTGATGTGCGAACACTCCCAGCAGTTGGCACGCCAGCAGGGCTTTTTGGCCATGCAGTTCAACTCGGTGGTGTCGAGCAATGAAGCGGCCGTGGCCTTGTGGCAGAAGCTGGGTTTTGAAATCGTCGGGCGCCTGCCGAGGGCGTATCGCCATGCCCGGCTCGGGCTGGTGGACAGCCTGGTGATGTACAAGTGGCTGGAAGAGCCTGCACAGCCGAAACTGATCGGGCGCAAGAACATCGAGGCGGTGGTGTCGCGAAAGCGCGGACGCTGACCCTCATTTTTCGTGGGGCGACGTCTCGACTTGCCCCGCGATGCATTTGCGCGTAACGCATTGACTGCAAAGGCATTCGATGTTCCCATGCGCGCCAGTTTCAGGTGTCCTGCGCCGCCGTGCGCAGGGTGAAACGGGAAGCCGGTGCGTCACTTTCGTGACTAGTCCGGCGCTGCCCCCGCAACGGTAAGCGAGCGAAGCCTTCGAAACACCACTGTGCCTCGGCATGGGAAGGTGAAGGCCTTCATGACCCTCGCAAGCCCGGAGACCGGCCTGAAGCTTCTGTTTGGCAACCCCGCGGTGGGCGGGCGCAGGCCGGGTTGCGTTCGCCTGCGCGCGCAATTCCTCCATGCGTTGTTCCCTCCGGGATTCATTCATTCCTGTTGATTGTGGAACGACATGTCCCGTAACTCCAAGCTTCACTCCCTGGCGGCCAATGCCCTGGCCCCCTGCCTGGCACTCTCGCTGCCGGCCTTCGCTGAAGAACACAGTCCTTCTGCCCTGGCCCTGCCTTCAACGGCCATCACCAGCACCAGCGACAACGACCCGATCAGCCTGGCCACGCCCCTGCCCGCCGGTTCACGCCTGAACCTGAGCGCCATGGACACGCCGGCCAGCACCAGCAGCCTGGGCGCCGAGGCCATTGACGGTCGCAACAACAGCACCGTGCAAGCTGCCGTCACTCGCTCCCCCGGCATCACCTCTGTGGGCACGCCGGGCAACGGCAACACCGCGTTGTCGGCGCGCGGCTTCACCGGCCACGGTTCGGTGATGACCCTGTTCGACGGTTCGCGCATGTACACCGGCGCCGGCACCCAGACCTTCCCGGTCGACCCGTGGATGGTCGAGCGTATCGACATCATCCGGGGGCCGGCTTCTGTGCTGTACGGCGAAGGTGCTACGGGTGCGGTGGTCAACGTGATCCCGAAAAAACCCTTTGCCGGCGACATCCGCAACCACCTGCGCCTGGGCTACGGCAGCGACGACCGTCAGCAACTGGGCCTGGACAGCGGCGGCTCGCTGAGCGAGCGCCTGAGTTACCGGATCACCCTCAATGACCAGCACGGCAATGGCTGGGTCGACCGTGGTGACTCCAAAAGCCGCGCCATGAGCGCAGCGTTGCGCTTCGATGCCAGCGACGACCTGAGCTTTACCCTGGCCCACGAGCGCGGCGATGCCGAGCCGATGAACGACTTCGGCACGCCGCTGATCGACGGCCACTCCCGCGACAGCCTGCGCAAGAAGAACTACAACGTGCGCGATGACGTGCAGCGCTACCACGACGAATGGACCCGCCTGAACACCGACTGGGCCATCAGCGAGTCAATCAGCGCCAGCAACCAGCTGTACTACATCAAGAGCCGTCGCCACTGGCGCAATGCCGAGGACTACACCTGGCACAGCGACCTGGGGCAACTGGAGCGTGGCAGTTACCTGGAGATCAAGCACCACCAGGAGCAGATCGGCGACCGCCAGAGCTTCACCT
>RCUI01000116.1_pt1 | contig 29013 bp, 21 predicted proteins | sample 2166121 | NCBI WGS metagenome assembly RCUI01 (sample SAMN09932700, study PRJNA488358) | compost metagenome | feature: garden; material: soil; isolation source: compost soil in succinic acid-enriched culture | place: Germany: Experimental Botanical Garden Goettingen | collected 2016-01-27
GATGCGGGGGGAGAGGTGCAGATTCTGCGATTCATGAATATGAGTGGAGGGTGATTCCCGGATTCAACACAATACAATGCAAAATAAAAGCTGGAAGCTGTGCCGTTCAGAAGTTTCCCACTAGTTCTTAAGAAACGTCTTATTCTCAGATCGTCCAAGTGATAGGTCTAATACCTCCGGAAAAATGAGATGGAGTTCATGCGCGCCGACCCCTTGCCTATAAGGGGGCGGTTCGGCTGTCACCCTGAACCCCACTATTCAACCTGAATGTATCTCCTGGTACAGGGATTTCTGGAGTGGTCATGGCCTCAAACAGCTTCCAAAACGAAGTGCCCAAGGCGCGGGTGAATATCAAGCTCGATTTGCACACTGGCGGTGCGCAGAAAAAAGTCGAGTTGCCGCTCAAACTCATGATGATGGGCGATTACAGTAACGGCGCCGAGCAGCGTCCGTTGTCCGAAAGAAGCAAGATCAATATCAACAAGAACAACTTCGACAACGTCCTGGCCGAATTTTCTCCGTGTCTGAAACTGGCGGTGGAAAACACCCTGGCCGATGACAACTCCGATACTTCCGTCGAGTTGAACTTCCAGAAAATAAAAGACTTCGAGCCCGAGCAAGTGGCTCGACAGATACCGCAGCTACGCGCGCTGCTGGCGATGCGCAACCTGTTGCGCGACCTCAAGTCCAACCTGCTGGACAACGCTACTTTCCGTCAAGAGCTGGAACGCATTCTCAAGGATGAGGCGCTGAGTGATGAACTGTGCGCCGAACTGGCCGCACTGGCTCCCCAAGAAGATCGTTAATTCATCCCGGTTCGCTGCAAGGAAGTCCTTTCATGTCCGTAGAACATACCTCCGTCGAGTCGCACGGCGCTGCTGTGCTGGCTGAAGAAAATCAAGGCGTGTACGCCAGCCTGTTCAGCAAGATCAATCTCCACCCTGTTGCGGCATTGGGGAACATCGAAACCTTTCAGAACACCGAAGCCTTGTCCGAGGCGTCCGCCGATGAGCGGGTGACCGCCGCAGTCAGTGTGTTCCTGAGCCTGCTCAAGCAGTCGGCGCAAAAAGTCGAACGTCTGGATAAAACCCTTCTGGATGTGCACATTGCGTCGCTGGATGCGCAGATCAGCCGCCAGCTCGATGCGGTGATGCACCATCCCGACTTTCAGCGTGTGGAATCAACCTGGCGTGGGGTCAAGTCCCTTGTCGATCAGACCGATTTCCGCCAGAACGTCCGTGTCGAGCTGCTCGATATCAGCAAGGACCACCTGGTCCAGGACTTCGAAGACGCCCCGGAAGTTGCTCAGAGCGGTCTGTACGTCCATACCTACATCCAGGAATACGACACACCCGGGGGTGAGCCGATTGCCGCGGCCATTTCCAACTATGAATTCGACCGCAGCCCGCAGGATATTGCCCTGCTGCGCAATATCTCGAAAGTGGCCGCCGCCGCGCACATGCCGTTCATCGGCGCCGTAGGCCCTGCGTTTTTTGGCAAGGAGTCGATGGAGGAAGTGGCGGCCATCAAGGATATCGGCAACTACTTCGACCGCGCCGAATACATCAAGTGGAAGTCATTTCGTGACAGCGATGATGCCCGTTATATCGGCCTGACCATGCCGCGCGTGCTGGGCCGCCTGCCCTATGGGCCGGATACGCTGCCGGTGCGCAGTTTCAATTACATCGAAAACGTCAAAGGCCCTGACCACGACAAATACCTGTGGACCAACGCCTCGTTCGCTTTCGCCGCCAACATGGTGAAAAGTTTCATCAACAATGGCTGGTGCGTGCAGATCCGCGGGCCGCAATCAGGTGGCGCGGTTACCGATCTGCCGATTCACCTCTACGACCTGGGAACTGGCAACCAGGTGAAGATCCCTTCGGAAGTGATGATTCCGGAAACCCGTGAATTCGAATTCGCCAACCTCGGTTTCATCCCGTTGTCGTATTACAAGAACCGTGATTACGCCTGCTTTTTCTCGGCCAACTCCACGCAGAAACCGGCGTTGTATGACACCAGCGATGCGACCGCCAATAGCCGGATCAACTCGCGCCTGCCGTACATCTTCCTGCTGTCGCGCATTGCCCATTACCTGAAGCTGATTCAGCGCGAGAACATTGGCACGACCAAGGACCGGCGCTTGCTGGAGCTGGAACTGAACAAGTGGATCGGTGGCCTGGTCACCGAAATGACCGATCCGGCCGATGACCTGCAGGCCTCGCACCCACTGCGCGAAGCCAAGGTTGTGGTTGAAGACATTGATGATAACCCGGGCTTCTTCCGCGTGAAGCTCTATGCCGTGCCGCACTTTCAGGTGGAAGGCATGGACATCAACTTGTCGCTGGTTTCGCAGATGCCCAAAGCGAAAGCCTGAGCCGCAGCCTAGGAACGAACAGCATGAAGATCGACCGCCCGCTATGGGTCGCGGGGGCTTTGCTGTCCCCGCAACAGTTCCAACAACAGGCGCGCTGGGAAGCCTGGAACGACGAGTGTCTCGCACAGTTGTCTCTGGTACACCCCTGGGGCGTGCGGGCGGTGGCGTTCGACCTGGATGCGTTGCGTCTGGGCAAGCTCAAGGCCGCACAGCTGTGTGTGCGGCTGGCCGACGGTACGCTGATCGACACCGATCAGGTGGATCGTCTGCCACCGGCACTGGAGTTGTCTGGTTTGCTCTCTGACGACACCCAGAGCGAAACCTTGCTGCTGGCGTTGCCGCTTGAGCATGCCAACGGCAACAACTGTGTACTGGATGACGCCAAGGCTGAGCGCCCGACGCGCTTTCGCCAGGATTGGCGTGCGGTGCAGGACCTCTATGGTGATGAAGCTCACTCCATCGCGGTGCTCGAGCACCAGCTGAGCCTGCGCCTGGACAGCGACGATAACGGCGACTACCTGTGCTGCCCGGTGGCGCGGCTGGTGCGCGACGGGCAGGGCGGTTGGGGCCTCGATAGCGCTTACATACCGCCTTTGCTCAGCTTCAGTGCTCATCCCGGTCTGCTGACACAGCTGGACAACCTGCTGACTCAGTTGTCTGCCAAGCGCCAACGGCTGATGGGCATGCGCCGCGAAAGCAATCAGCGCATGGCTGATTTTGCCGTCGCCGATGTATCGCTGTTCTGGTTGCTCAATGCATTGAACACCTATCAGCCGGTACTGGCTGATCTGCAGGCGCATCCGGCGCGTCATCCCGAGCAGGTCTACCTGGAGCTGGTCAAGCTGGCCGGCAGCCTGACTACGTTCTCGCTGGAGCACGACCTCGACAAGATTCCAGCGTATCGGCATGAACACCTTGAAGCGGTGTTCCCGCCGTTGATGAGCACCATTTCCAGCTTGCTGGAGGCCAGCCTGCCGTCACGGGTGATTACCCTGGAACTGGAAGAAAAGGCCGCCAACCGTTGGCAGGTCAGCCTCAGCGATGCCCGTTTGCGCGAGCGTGATGGTGCTGATTTTTACCTGTCGGTGCGTTGCCAGTGGCCGGCGGCGCAGTTGCAGAGCCAGTTCCCGCGGCTGTGCAAGGTGGGTACCCCGGATGAAGTCGATCACCTGGTCAACGTCGCCCTCGATGGTGTGCCGTTGCAGCCGCTCAGCCATGTCCCGGCGGCGATTCCACTGCGTCTGGAAAATCAGTATTTCGCTCTCGACATCAGCCATGCCAAGGGCCAGGCGATGTTGGCTGAAGGGGTCTGTGCGCTCTACGTTCCGGGCACGCTGAACGACTTGAAACTTGAACTGTTCGCGGTACTGCGCGCATGAGCACCAAGACCAATATGCAATCCAACCCGATGGTGGATATCGATGTGCTGTTGCAGGACAGCTACCTCTTGGTGGTGGAACTGCGCCAGGGCGCTTCGGCACAGGACAGCGACGCCCTTTGGGCACGCTGTGCGCAGCAGCTTGCGCAGGTTCGGGCTTGCCTCGAGAAGGCTGGACTGAGCGAGCGCAGCATCGACCATATCTGTTATGCCCTGTGCGCACTGCTGGATGAGACGCTGCTCAGCTGTGCCAAAGACGATGCTCACAGCAAATGGGCAAACAAGCCGTTGCAAACCGAATTCTTCAACCGTCACCAGGCCGGTGAGTCCTTGTATGAAGACATGCGTGAAGTGCTGCGTGTAGCAGCGCCTGATCCGCATGTGCTGACCGCCTTCCAGCGGGTACTGATGCTGGGCTTTCAGGGCCGCTATCGCGATATCAACGACCCCGAGCGTGAGCAACTGCTGACCACGCTCAACGCGCAGGTCGCACCGTTGAGCCTCGATCAGATGCTGCCTACCAGCAGCAGGCGCGGTGGGCGATTACCTGGCCGTCGCTGGCTGCAATCACCGCTGGCGCATGCTGTGTTGGCGGGCGTGCTGCTCGTCGGCGTCTGGTGGGGCCTGGACTATCAACTGGGCCGTGTCATCGCCACGCTCTTTCCCGCTTGAGCGTAAGGAGTTCAGATGACGCTTAAGCTGACGCGAGGCCTTTGGCTGTGGGCAGGGGCACTGATGCTGGTGCTGTTGACCCTCCTGCCGCTGGCAGCATGGATACGCGTGTTCGCAATGCTGGCCGTGGCGATCGTCACCGTTCTGGCGTGGCGCCGGGCTGGGCGTCGCGTGCTGCGCGAGCGTGAGGCCATGCCTTTGGCCGAAGGTGTCGCGTTGCCAGCACCGACCTACCGACAGCCCGTGGTCCTGGTCTGTGGTGACGGACTCAAGGACCTGTTCGGTCAGGTTCCTCTGGATCAACTGGCGCTGCATTTGAGCGAGCAGGGCTGCTACCTGCGAGTGGCCAGTTTCGATCAACTGTCACGGGTGATCGACAATGTTCTGGCGCACCGCCCGCATTGGCGGGAACAACTCAGTGTGCTGTTGGTCGCCAACCCCGGCGAGCATACCGATAGCGCAGCGATGTCCGGGCGGGTGCGTGCGTTCCGTCATCAGCTGGCACTGGCGCGCCAGCGTGGCCTGGCGTTGCCGCTGCTGCTGGCGAGTTATGTACCGGGCCAGGCAGACGAGTCAGCCTGGTTCAGTTGGGAATCGGCAATGAGCAGCCCGTGTGTCTACGAAGCGGGTGCGCGCACGGGCCTGACGGATTGGCAGCGGCAAACAGATTCGAGCACCTATGCGAGACGTCTGCACAGTGGCATACAACTGAGTGCCGGCGCGCAGTGGCTGGCGGCAACGGTACTGCCGAATTTTGTCTCTCGTGTCGCGCGTGACCCGGCCTGTGTCGCGGTGGCATGTGGCATCACCCTGGTACCGGCCTTGGCGCACACCGTGGACGCCAGCCTCTGGCAGCAATGGCTGCGGGAAAAGACCGCGCTCGCTGAAGCGGCACCCAGGCTGCGCGAGGGTCCGACGTCGTTGCCGTTCCCTGATCCGCTGTTGCAGCTGCTCCCGATCCAGGCCGGCGGCGCGCCGGTTCGTCGCGCAAGCGTCATTGCGCTGTGGTTGTTCAGCGTGGCAGCGGTGATCGCCCTGGTCAATTCGGCCTGGCAAAACACGCTGCTGGCCCGCCAGGTGAGTGATGACTTGCGGGGTTACCTGGCCATTGCGCCATCCCCACATCCTGGCTTGCCAGGGGGCGCCCAGCAGCAGACGGCGTTGGCAGTTTTGCGCGCCGATGCCCAGCGTCTGGGTGAGTACTACCGCCATGGTGCGCCATGGTCGCTGGGGCTGGGGCTGTACCGTGGCGAACAGCTACGCGAGCCGCTGCTGGCGGCCATCGCTGGCTACCGTCCACCCATGGATGCCCCGATCCCCAGCAGCAACGCGCCCGGCCCGGTGCGTCTGGACAGCCTGGCGCTGTTCGACAGCGGCCGCGCCACGCTCAAGGCGGGCTCGACCAAAGTGCTGATCAATGCCCTGGTCAATATCAAGGCGCAACCGGGCTGGCTGATTGTCATTGCCGGCCATACCGATGCCAGCGGTAGCGCCGAACACAACCTGCAGCTGTCCCGTGCCCGTGCCGGCGCGGTGCGCGACTGGATGCAGCGCATGGGTGACATTCCCGACAGCTGCTTCGCCGTACAGGGCTTCGGTGCCAGTCAGCCGATCGACAGCAATGACACCGAACAGGGGCGCGCGCTCAACCGCCGCGTCGATATCCGTCTGGTGCCGGAAGTGGGGGCCTGTGCGCTACCCACTGCGGCGTTGGGTAGGCAACACCTGCCGCAGTCCGCGGCGTTCAATTTCTAGGAAAAGGAGCTTCACATGGCAATTCCCGTTTACCTCTGGCTGCAAGACGACGGCGGTGCAGAAATCAAAGGTTCGGTTGACGTGCAAAAGCGCGAGGGCAGCATCGAGGTGGTGTCCCAGGACCACAGCCTGTACATCCCGACCGACAACAACACCGGCAAGCTGACCGGCACGCGGGTGCATACCCCGTTCCTGTTCGCCAAGGAAATCGATGCTTCCAGCCCTTATCTGTACAAGGCCGTGACCACTGGCCAGACCCTCAAGAGCGCCGAGTTCAAGTGGTACCGCATCGACGACGCCGGTCAGGAAGTCGAGTACTTCATCACCAAGCTGGAGAACGTCAAGGTGGTGAAAGTCGCGCCGAAAATGCACGACATCAAAGACCCGAGCAAAGAGAAGCACAACCACCTGGAGCAGGTCGAGTTGCGCTACGAGAAGATCACCTGGACCTACAAGGACGGCAACATCATCCACTCCGACGCATGGAGCGAGCGTCAGAGCGTTTGACCTGAGCAGGACAGCGGACAGACGCCTGTCCGCTGATTGCCGATGGGTTGGGTTGAGCGTCCTGTTGCGGGCGCTCAACCCAACACACCGGGATTCAAGCCGACCCCCCCTGAGCTAGGACGCCCCCTGTATGGCACATTCTTCCACCCGTTTGCTTCGTCGCCTCAACCCTTGTTGCGCCCAGGCGCTCAGTGCAGCTGCCACGCTGTGCCAGAGCCGTGCGCACGCGCAGATCAGCATCGAGCACTGGCTGCTCAAGCTGTTGGGACAGGGGGAGAGCGACCTGACCCTGATCGCCCGCCGCTACGAATGGGACATGAATGCGCTGTGGAGCGGGCTGCTTGAGCACCTCGACAGCCTGCCGCGCAGCGTGCAGGGCAAGCCGCAACTGTCCGGCAAGCTGCAGCAACTGATCAAAAACGCCTGGCTTCGGGCTTCGCTGGACGACAACAGCGACCAGCTGCGTTCAGTGCACCTGCTCGGCGCCTTGCTGGAAGCGCCCGGTCTGCTGGACTGTGATGCCGCCTGGCCGTTGCTCAGCCTCAGTGAGGCACAGCTGGAGCAGTTGCTGCCGTTGCTCGATCAGCATTCCGACGAGCGCCCGCAAACTGCGCCGCAACCGGACTGGCCCGCAATCGACGCGCACCACCTGGCCGCGCCGCCGGCGTCCCGTTCGCCAGGGCACGAGGCCTCAGAGGGGGTGCTGGCCAAGTACACCCAGGACATCACCGCCAAAGCCAGGGAAGGGCAGATCGACCCGGTGTTTGGCCGTGACGACGAAATCCGTCAGGTGATCGACATTCTCAGCCGTCGGCGCAAGAACAACCCGATCCTGGTCGGTGAGCCAGGGGTCGGCAAGACGGCGCTGGTCGAGGGCCTGGCCTTGCGCATCGCCTTGGGGAATGTGCCCGACAGCCTCAAGCCGGTCAGCGTTCACACCCTCGACCTGGGTCTGCTGCAAGCCGGTGCCGGGGTCAAAGGCGAGTTCGAGCAACGTCTGAAGAACGTCATCGATGCTGTACAACAATCGCCGCACCCGGTGCTGTTGTTCATCGACGAGGCCCACACCCTGATCGGCTCCGGCAACCAGGCCGGCGGGGCGGATGCGGCGAACCTGCTCAAACCGGCCCTGGCGCGCGGTGAACTGCGCACCATCGCCGCCACGACCTGGAGCGAATACAAGCAGTACTTCGAACGTGACGCAGCCTTGGAGCGACGCTTCCAGATGGTCAAGGTCGACGAGCCGAACGATGCCGATGCCTGCCTCATGCTGCGCGGCCTCAAGGCACGCTACGCCAGCCACCACGGTGTACATATCGAAGATGCTGCGGTGCAGGCGGCGGTCAGCCTGTCGCGACGCTACCTGACGGGGCGTCAGTTACCGGACAAGGCCGTTGACTTGCTCGATACCGCCAGCGCGCGCGTGCGCATGAGCCTTGATTGCGAACCGCAGGCCCTGGTGCGTCTTGAAGCCCGACGGGTAGCCCTGGAGCTTGAGCGTCAGGCGCTGGAAGAGGACGGGCAGCTCAGTGGTAGCAGTGCCAATGAGCGTCTGGCGACCATCGCTACGCAGTCCGCTGAACTGCAGCGGCACAAAACTGTTCTGCAGCAGCAATACCAGCACGAACTGGAACTGACCCAGCAACTACTCGACGCTCGCCAGGCTGAACCGCCGCAGCGCGAAGTCTGCGCCCGCTTGCAACAGCGCCTGAGCGAGACCCAGGCGCAGCAACCCCTGCTTTCATTGGACGTGAGCGCGCGCAGCGTGGCCGAAGTCATCGCCGACTGGACGGGCGTGCCGCTGGGGAGCCTGCTCAAGGACGAACAAAGCAACCTGCTGGCGCTGGAGCAACAGATGGGCGAACGGGTCATCGGTCAGGACCCGGCGCTCAGCGTGATGGCGCAGCGCTTGCGCGCGGGCAAGACCGGCCTTACCGACGACAAGGCGCCTTTAGGTGTTTTCCTCTTGGTGGGCACGAGCGGCGTCGGTAAAACCGAAACCGCTCTGGCCCTGGCCGACTGCCTGTTCGGTGGCGAAAAGTCGCTGATCACCCTGAATCTTTCCGAATACCAGGAGGCGCACACCGTCAGCCAGCTCAAGGGTTCGCCGCCAGGCTACGTCGGTTACGGCCAGGGTGGCGTGCTCACCGAGGCGGTGCGGCAACGGCCCTACAGTGTGGTGTTGCTCGACGAAGTGGAGAAAGCCCACCGCGACGTTCTCAACCTGTTCTACCAGGTCTTCGACCGTGGCTGCATGCGCGATGGCGAAGGGCGGGAAATCGACTTTCGCAACACGGTCATCCTCATGACCTCCAACCTCGGTAGCGATGAACTGCAAGCCTGTCTGCAGGCGCAACCCGAGGCGCCGGACAGTACCTTGCAGGAACTGCTGCGACCGCTGCTGCGCGAGCACTTCCAGCCGGCGTTGCTGGCACGCTTCCAGACCCTGATCTACCGCCCGCTGCAGGCCGATGCGCTGAAATGCATTGTCGAGCTGAAACTGGCCCAGGTCGCCCGTCGCCTGCAGCGTCACTACGGCCTGGAGTGCCAGATCGATGGGCAATTGAATGATGCCCTGGTGGCTGCCTGCCTGCTGCCTGATACCGGGGCGCGCAACATCGACAGCCTGCTCAACCAGCAAATCCTGCCGGTGCTCAGCCAGCAGCTGCTGCAACGTCAAGCCGCGCGGCAGAGCACTCACCGTGTGACGTTGGGCTACAGCGACGAGGAAGGCATCACCCTGCATTTCAGTGATGCCCCGGACGGCGTGGAGGCCTGAACATGCTCAACGAACTACGCACTTTCTTCGACCACAGCCGGCACAAACTCAAGGTGCGCGGCGTCGATGCCGAACTCGACATCCTGGCCTTTGAAGGCGACGAATATCTCAGCCAGCCGTTCAAGTACCTGATCGAATTCACCTCCAGCCAGCACGACATCAGCGCTGAACAGCTGCTCGGCAAGGACGCCAGTTTCAGCCTCCATCCACCGCCGCAAAAACAGCTGTTCATCTTCCCCAATACCCCCGAAGTCAGAGCGCTACGCATGCTGTTCGGCGTGGTCAGCGGCTTCCAGCGCCTGTCCGGCTCCAACGACGAAGCCCGTTATGAGGTCACCCTCGAACCGCGCCTGGCCCTGCTCGCTCGCGGCAAGCAGACGCGCCTGTACCAGCACCAGTCGGTGCCGGAAATCGTCGACAGCATCCTGCGCAGCCGCCACGATTTCGAAGGCCAGGACTTCTACTTCAACCTGCTGCGCGAGTACCCCAAGCGCGCACAGGTCATGCAGTACGACGAAAGCGACCTGGCCTTTATCAGCCGCCTGCTCGCCGAAGTCGGCATCTGGTACCGCTTCACCAGCGATGAACGCCTGAAGATCGACGTCGTCGAGTTTCATGACGACCAGCGCCGCTACCAGTTCGGCGTGAGCCTGGCGTACCGCCCGCAATCCGGCCTGAGCAGCAGTGGCCAGGACAGTGTCTGGCAGTTGCAGACCCGCCACCAGGTGGTGGAAAAGCACATCAACATCCGCGCCTATCACCACCGCGACGCCAACGCCTACCTGGATGCCGAGGTTGACCAGAGCCGTGGCGCGCGCACCACCTACGGCGAGGCCTACCACTACGCCGAGCCCTACACCGTGCTCGGCGACGCCCTCGACCAGGACGAAGACCTGCTCAGCGAAAGCGGCTACTTCTATGCGCGCCTGCGCCATGAACGCTACCTGAACGAGCAGACCAGACTCAGCGGCGTCAGCAGCAGTCCGACCCTGGCCCCTGGCCAGGTCCTGAAGATCGACGGCAACGCGCCACAAGCCTTCGCCCCCGGCGCGGTGCTCATTCACCTGAACGTTCGCGCCGGCCGCGACAGCAGTTTCCTAGCCACCTTCGAGGCCATCCCCTACGCCGAACGGGTGTGCTTTCGCCCGGCATTGTTGGCCAAACCGCAGATCGCCGGCACCTTGCCGGCGCGGGTCACCAGCACGCGGGAAAACGACCCCTACGGCCATATCGATATCGAAGGCCGCTACAAGGTCAACTTCCTGTTCGACCGCGACCCGTGGAAGCCCGGTGCTGAAAGCATGTGGCTGCGCCTGGCGCGGCCCTATGCCGGCGACACCCACGGCCTGCACCTGCCGCTGCTGGCCGGCACCGAAGTGGCGGTGGCCTTCGAACAGGGCGACCCGGACCGCCCGTATATCGCCCACGCCCTGCACGACAACCGCCGCCCTGACCACGTCAGCCTGCGCAACTACAAACGCAACGTGCTGCGCACTCCGGCCAACAACAAGCTGCGCCTGGACGACACCCGGGGTGAAGAGCACATCAAGCTCAGTACCGACTATGGCGGCAAGAGCCAGCTCAATCTCGGCCATCTGGTCGATGCCGAGCGGCGCAAACGCGGCGAAGGCTTTGAACTGCGCAGCGATGACTGGGGTGCGCTGCGTGCCGGCAAGGGCGTGTTCATCAGTGCCGATCAGCAGCCTGGGGCGCAGGGTCAGGTGCTCGATATGAGCAGTGCCCTTGCTCAACTCAATAACGCCCTGGAGCTTGTCGCAGCCCTGGCACAAAGTGCCTCGGCATCTGGAGCGCTGGCCGCCGATGTTCAATCGCAGCAAGCGCTGAAAAAGCTGCTCGCGGGGTTGGCTGAACCAGGGCTCGTCGCCTCGGCACCTGCAGGCATCGCCGTGACCACGCCAGGCAACCTGCAGCTTTCGACCGGCCAGACCCTGACCGGTACGGCCGGCGATAGCGCCGACTTCAGTGTTTTCAAACGCTTCAGCGTGGCAGCCGGCGAGGCCATCAGCCTGTTCGCGCAGAAGTTGGGCATGAAACTGTTTGCCGCCCGTGGCCCGGTCGAGATCCAGGCGCAGAGCGATGCCATGACCCTGCAAGCGGATCAGACCCTCACGCTCAACAGCATAAATGGCGAGATGGTCCTCAATGCCCAGCACGGCATCACCCTGGTCAGCCGTGGCGCCTACATCAAGCTCAAGGACGGTTCGATCGAAATCGGCGCGCCTGGCGACCTGCGCATTCGCAACGACCATATCGACTGGGGTGGCTCGGCCTCGCTCGACAAGGCGCTGAAGCCCATGACTCTGCAGGACCCCGTTTATAAATTTCCCTCCCAGGGCGGCTTCCAGGTGCTCGACCAGGCGACCGGCGAACCCAAGGCCAATGTCGCCTACCGCCTGGAAAGCATGGATGGCGAGGTAGTGCGTGGGGTGACGGATGAGCAGGGCTACACCCAGGCGCATTACGGCATCGAATCGCAGCAGATCAGGTTGTTTTTTGAATGAGCAAGGAGCCCGTGAACATGTCCGAAGCCGACAAACCGGCAGGTGAAGGCCAGACCTCCAGGCAAAACAGCGTCACCCCGGTCGAGCATCAATCGGTGCAGTGCTACTTTCGGCCTGACACCGAGGAATTCGTTTTCATCGACGCGAAACAGGCCGGTGCGTTCGAACAGCACTGGCAGGACATGCTGGTTGGCATGGACGACTACCATCGGGCCAATGCCGACTACCTCACTGCGCTGGAGGGTTACGAGCAGGCCGGTGCCCGGCCAGGGTTGTCCGGGCTTGATGAACCACAGCAAAAAGCCGTCAGTGCGGCAGAAGCGGAACTGGCGAAGAAGCGCGAAGCCCTGCAGCAAAAGCTCGGCGATTTTTCGCAGGAAGGCATGAGTTATGACGATGTTGTCGAACTTCTGCCGGTTGCCGATACCCGCAGGACGGTCAAGGAAAAAGGCAAGGACGGCAAGGTCAAATCCAGGCAGGTCGGCCGCCGCTACGCCTATGTGAAAAAGGCCTATTACGACAACAGCAAGAAGAACCAGGGCTTGCGCAATGTGTCGTTGAAAGCCAAGGACAAGCAGGGTGCCAGCGAGAGCATCTATGGTCGTGACAAACACGGCAATGTGCGCATCGACGGAGACAAACTCGCCAAGCAGTTGACGCAGTTGCAGTCGCCAAAGCTCAAGCTCGAACTCAAGGACCTGGCGAAGTGGGCCGGGATGGAAGATGCGCTGGAGAGCCTGAGCACCGAAGGCACCCTGTTCGACTGGGCCGACACCTGGAACGAAAACCTCAATACCCAGCGTGAGCTCGGTGCCAACGTCGACGTTTCGGCCGGTGCGCAGTTCATGCGCTATGTCAGCAACGTCGGGGCCAGCGCCGAATTTGATCCCAAAAACGGCAACGTATCGATCAAGGGCGAAGGCAAAGCCAGCCTGACAGTGGCCGCTGGCACGGCGCAGATGCAGATTTACGTGCCGGACCGGCTCGGCTGGGCACTGGCGTACACCACACAGAGTGGCCAGGTGTTTGACCTGGGGATGTTGCGCTTGAACCTGACACCGGCATTGAGCGGTTTTATTGGCGCCTCGGTGATGGTCGAAGGCCAGTTGCAAGTGGTGGTCCAGGGCGACCAGCAAATGCTTGCCGGCCAACCTGGCGGGCGCTTGCCGCGCTTTACCGAACGCAAGACCACCGGCGCGAAGTTTCACCAGAAGATGAGCAGCGAGGACGAAGGCCTGACGCTATCCGGCGAGGCCTTCGCTGGCGCCCGGGTGGAGGGCAGCCTTAGAGGCGCGTTGCAATGGCTTAAACCTGCCGCGCCGGTGGATCTGGATGGCAAGAGTGTCGGCTTGTTGAAATCCAGCGGTGAATTTACGGATTTCTGCAGTATCGGCCCGAGTATCGCCGCTATGGCGGGGGCTGGTATTGGCGGGAAGTTCTATTGCACGTTTATTAACGGCAAGTTTTGCTTTCATGTGGCCGCCAGTTTGTGTTGGGGGGTGGGGGCCAAGGGCAGTCTTATCTGTGAAGTGGGTGTGGATACGATTGTGGAGTTTGGGGCTTGGTTGGTTTATCAGTTGTATCGGTTGAATTATCGGTTTTTTGATGTGATAAAGAAGGATGCGTTTAAGGCTTATAGTCAATACTGTGTTATTCAGATGGCGTCCTTGGAGGACGGCTATTATCAAGTATACGGCAGCTTAGGGGGCGGTGTTAACTCTGTTGCGGGTAGGTTTAAGAAATTAGTGGAAACTGTTTCTGATGAGGCTAAAGTGGAGCTTGAAGGCTCTCGTCGGCGGAATGAGCTGGCCGAAAACATCAATTCCAATTCACAGGAGCTTTTGCGCTATACCCCTGAGGCGAAGGGAGTGCTGCTTTATCTACTTACTCGACATGGTACTTGGGATATTTTGGACTCAGGTAATCGTGGTAATGGTCTGATCCCTGATCTCTACAAACAGCGAAAAGACGCGGTAATCTTCGTCCTCAACAGTATCCAAACCCGCGCAGAGTGGCGAAAAGTTTTTTGTCGCATGACTTCAGACGGATCGAGCATGTCTCAAGGCGATGATGAATGGGTTATTGTTGAGCAGCAGGAACGATATCTGGTGAGTTTCTTGCAGTTGGGTTTCAATCGCGACCAAGATCTATATAAGGCCAAAGGCGAACTCGTAGCCATCCGTGAGCGTTTGAAAACAGAAGTCTCATGGGGGTACGCCCTTGCCATGAATAATACGTATTTTTATCAGCTCAGCTCTGGGCAGAATCCTTATTATCCGCAGTGTCGCGATCTTGGTTCATGTGAAGAATTTGATCGGTTAGCTTAAGCCAGGAGGTGCTATGGGATTTGGGTTAAATATGCTCTTTTTAGCGGCGGTGTTGGCTTTATCTGGCTGCGACCAAGTTGGGCTAGTTTCGGAGGCAAAAGAGGTTTCGCTAAAAGATCTCCAGCGATTTATTGGGGAGGTAAAAGAAAATATGGTTTTTGTCGAGGGTGGCGATTTTCTGATGGGGGACTATGGTCCGCAGTATGGTCCCGAAAGGTTGCCTTATGACGCGGACAAAGACAGCAAGCCGCTGCATAGGGTCGAGCTTAGTAGTTATTCTATCGATAGGTTCAAGATTACCAATCGCGCCTATCAGTTTTACTTGAAAAGTAACGGCTTGAAGTTGAGGGGGGTGGAAAGTTGGAAGGAGAAAGATTGGAAAGACGTTAATAGCGTGCCGACTGTACCTGTGCATCTGGATTGGTACGAGGCAGAAAGGTATTGCAGTTGGTTGTCGCGGATCAGTGATTTACCATTTTCATTGCCTACGGAAGCACAATGGGAATATGCAGCCCGTAGCAGAGGGCAGTTTTTGATGGTGGCTACCGATGATGGCACCTACAAAGCAACTAATGATCCTGTGACCGAAAACTGGGAGGATGGACCGAAGGGAATTAATATTTCCAGTTCATGGGATCGGAGCGCCTTTGGTAAACAGATGGGGTGGAAGACGGACACCTTTACCCCCCTACCGGTGGACAGGTTTCCTCCTAATCCTCTGGGGTTGTATTCCATGTCTGACAATGGTTATGAATGGGTTAAGGACTGGTACGATCCGGACTATTATCAATACTCTCCGGCCAAAGATCCTCAAGGGCCTGTCAGTCCAATGTTCAAAGATATTGTTTCAAATAATAAATATGCCAAAGTTTTGCGTGGCATGGGTTTTGCCGATCCGAGGTGGGGTGGTGGAGTAAATGTTCAGCGCCGCTACAAAAACCCAGATGGTTATATTACCAGCGCGTTCACGGGGAATGATCTGCTTTCGATTAATGACAAGACCGCTCGCTGCGTAGTCAATCGATCAGTGCCAGTCAAGTGAGAAGTTTGCGATGAGATTAAAGGGATTGTCACTAGCCGTGTTTGTGCTTGTGTTTATCAGCGGGTGTGAGCAAACCGCTAATCAAGATAGCCACGCCCCTGCCGAGGTTTCGGCGGATGAATTGCTGAGGTTTATCAGTCAGGTAAAAGGTAACTTGGTCTTCGTCGAGGGCGGAGATTTTTTGATGGGTGACTATGGAGTGCAGCATGGTCCGGAAAGGCTGCCTTATGACGCGGATAAAGATAGTAAGCCGCTGCATAGGGTTGAGCTTAGTAGTTACTCTATCGATCGGTTCAAGATTACCAATCACGCCTATCAATTCTACTTGAGGAGTAATGGCTTGAAGTTGAGGGGGGTGGAAAGTTGGGATGAAAAAGATTGGAGAGATATTAATAGCGAGCCGACTGTGCCTGCGCATCTGGACTGGTACGAGGCAGAAAAATATTGCAGTTGGTTGGCGCGTATCAGCGATCTACCCTTTTCACTCCCTACGGAAGCTCAGTGGGAATATGCTGCCCGCAGTAGAGGGCAGTTTTTGATGGTGGCTACGGATGATGGCACCTACAAAGCAACTAATGATCCTGTGACCGAGAGCTGGGAGAGTGGCCCGAAGGGAATTAATATTTCCAGTTCATCGGATCGGAGTACCTTTGGCAAGCAGATGGGATGGAAGACGGACTTATTGACACCCTTGCCAGTAGACAGGTTTCCTCCTAACCCCTTGGGGTTGTATTCCATGTCTGATAATGGTTATGAGTGGGTCAAGGACTGGTACGATCCTGACTATTACCAATACTCTCCAACCAAAGATCCCCAAGGGCCAGCTAGTCCAACATTCAAAGATCCTGCTTCCAATAATAAGCATGCTAAGGTTTTACGTGGTCTTGATTATGCCGATCCGAGGTGGGGTGGCGGTGTAAATGTTCATAGAAGTTACAGTAGTCCAGATGCGCATTATCCGAGCTTCGTTACTGAAGGCGAAATCTTACTTATCTCGGATAAGACGGCGCGTTGCGTTGTTAATGTCGCAGGTCCGTTGAGCTGATTGCTATGGTCTAGCCCCGTAAAGGAGGGGCATATTTTATAATGGTTTTTGCTACGGAAAGTAGTTTGCGCCTTCCTATGAAAGGCTCACCGAGAAGTTCTGCGCGCACCCGATTTGGAAATTATTGAAATTTTGTCACCCCTGGAAGTGGCAAGTACTGAACCCTGTGTACCTAAGGAGTGACCATGAAAGTAATCTCTATCATAAAATATTCTTTTTCTATCGTCGGAGCCTTGCTGCTATTCGGAGCAGGCAGCTCCTATAAAAACACCAGCGACTTCCTGGCCGAAGCCGAATCAGCGTCAGGCTCGGTGGTGGCGTTGCTGAAAAATAAAAGTAACGAATCGGTCAGCTACACGCCGGTGGTCAAGTTTGTTGACCGTGAAGGTGAAACTTTCGAATTTGTCTCCGACATTTCAAGCAACCCGCCAGCCTATTCGGTAGGCGATGAAGTTGAAGTGCTGTACTCACCGCAAAACCCGGCTGAGGCAAAACTCGAAGGTATGGCCTTGTGGGGCTCGTCGATCATTCTCGCCGTGCTCGGTGGGGTGTTCTTTGCGACTGGCATGCTTATCGTGCTGGTGGGCCGAATGAAGAAGCGCAAGCAAGCCCGGTTGCGCATCCATGGCCAGGAGGTGAAGGCGGGCATTCAGTCGGTGGAATGGAACACGCGTATTTCGGTCAATGGCCGGCACCCGTACGTGATCCGCAGCCAATGGCTGAATCCGCGCACGTCTGAAGTCCACCTGTTTGAAAGTGACAACATCTGGTTCGATCCTTCGGATTACCTCAAGGACGAGTCGATCAGCGTATTTATCGACAAGAAGAACCCGAAGAAATACCACGTCGATATTTCCTTCCTTCCCAAGATCGCGGCCTGACCCGCACTTGCTGATCACTCATCTGGAGGTGTCCATGAGGGGCGTCATTCGTATCGGCGATAAGCTGTCTTCCGGCGGGGTTGTGCGCTCCGGTGCCACGGGGATGAAGTTCAACGGACGTGAAGTGGCCCGGCAAGGCGACACGGTGTTCTGCCCGTTACCTGGGCATGGGGTCAACCAGATCGCCGAAGGCGACCCAGGCTCCACCCATAAGGGCCGTCCGATTGCCTTGCATGGGCATCGCTGTCAATGCGGTTGCACCTTGATCACGTCGCTGCCCCAGGCCGGGAGGCGATAACGTGCCGGTCGATTTGCGCGCCCTGCCCGAGAACGTCGCGCCACCGTCGCCGCCCGGTAAAGGGCGGTGGCTGCTGCTGGTCCTGTTGTGGGCACTGCTGGGCGGTAGTCTGGTGGTGCTGCTGTGGCCGGCCGATCAATCGCGAACGTCAGCCTGGTTCTGGTGCTGTGTGGTGGTGTTCCCCGTTATCACTGGCGTGCTGCTGTTCGCCTTGCGTTTGCTGGCGTATGAACGCCAGCAACACTTCGCCCAAGGCTGGAACCAGCGTCGCGGGGAACTTGAGCAAGCGCTGATCCAGCGCGGTCAGCGCGCCATTGCCGTACTGGCTAGCTCCTATTGTTCGCCTGCTGGCAATAACCGCCTGGCGCAGGCACTGCGCAACGGCTGCAAGCCGCTGCAACCGGTCTATCTGCGAGAGCTGGGGACAACGGTGCGCTTGAGTCAGTTACCGGATCCGCTATCACCCGGTGTGGCGCAAACCTATACGCAGCGCCTGCAGCGGTATGTACGCCAGGTGATGCGTGGCCTCGATGAGGACCTGCAGCGCCTTGGCCGCACAACCCCAGTGCGTGTACGCATCAAGCACAACCAGGTGCTGACCGATGCCGAGGTGTTGTCTGTCTGGGAGGCCTGCGTGGGGGAGCACCTGCTCGTCGAGCAGGTGCTGTTTGCCGGGCAGGACGATGGTCTGCTCTGGCTCGACACCTGGCTCGATGCGCCCGAAACCGTAGCGATGGTGCTGTCGCTTGAGGTCAATGTGTTTGCACAGCCCACCGACGGTCAGGCGGAGTCGGTCTCTGCGCTGTTGCTCGCGCAGGCGCAGTGCTGTGCCCGGCACAAGGTTGAGCCCGTGGCATGGGTGCATCGCCCTGTGCCGATGACGCCTGACCTGAACGCCTTGCAGGACGTGCTGCGGTGGGGACGGGTTGAGCAGGGTGGCGAGCAGTGCTTCGCCTGGCAGACGCAGGTGCCCAGCGACTATTTGCGCGATGTGAGCATTGCGATGGACAACGCCGGCTGCTCGCTCGACATCGAACGATGCCAGCAGCTGGACGACGCCTTCGGGTTGCCAGGCCACGCGGTTGGCAATGTCGCACTGATTGTCGCCAGTGAACACGCCGCGTCGCAGCGGCAAGCGCAATTGCTCATGTTGCTGGATGCATCGCCGCAATGGTGCGTGGTTCGGTCTGCCTGATGGCCGGGTTCAAGGATTAGTCATGAAGAAGCAAATCAGTGTCTGGGTTGTGGTTATTTGTTTTTTTGTTATCGGGGCGCTATTGATCTGGGTCGATAACCCGATCCTTTCAATCAAGGATCAGAATCAGCAGTTGAGGCTGTTTGTTGGCTTGCTGGCTGTGTGCTTGCTGATTCTGCTGCTCGATAGTCTTGGCATGCTGGGCATCAGAAAGCTGGCGGCCCTGGATTTTCTTTCGCGGGTACCCAAGGCGCTTGCAAGTGCACCCGCTGAGTCTGCTGCGCAAAAGCCTGGTTCGACAGTCGTTGCCCGACACCTGCGCGAGCACTACGGCCTGTTCTGGCGCCGCAAGGTGCGTGTGCTACTGGTGGTCGGCGAGGACGAACAGATCAACGCCATTGTGCCGGGGCTGATCGCCAAACAGTGGCTGGCAGGTGAGCAGACCGTGCTGCTCTGGGGCGGCAATCTCAAGACGCCGCCGGAGGACGCGCTGAAACCGTGGCTTGGCCTGACTCGCTGGCGTGGACTGGACGGTGTTGTCTGGGCGTTGAGCAAGGAGCAAAGCGCCGATGCGATCGCGATGAGCCACGCACTGAACCAACTGCGCAACACCGCCCGCAAACTGCGCTGGCACTTGCCGGTACATCTGTGGCAGGTCTGCGACAGCGCCTGGCCCCAGCATGACCGGCCGACCCAGGCGGTGGGCTGTCTGTTGTCCTCTGCCTGTACGCCTGAGCAACTGCAGGCGCGGCTGACGGCGCTGCTGCCGTCGTTGTGCCAGGGCGGGGTGGCGCAGATCCAGGGCAAACGCGGTCACGACTTCTTGCTGCGCTTGAGCCGCGATCTGCACGCCGAGGGCATTGCCCGCTGGCGTCAGGCGTTGACGCCGTTGCTCGCTCATCCCTTCCGCGGCCTGACCCTGCGCGGCCTGTGGTTCAGCTTGCCGGTGGCGGGCGGCGCCCAGGCCGGCCTCGACAACCATTGGCCCACCGATCGGGCCTGGCTCGGCGTGCTCGGCGAGCAGACGGCCAACCCCCGCCGCCTGGGCTGGCCACCTGCGCGCATCGCTTACGCCGCCGTACTGTGCCTGGCCACGGTATGGGGCGCCGGCCTGCTGCTGTCGTTCGCCAGCAACCGCGTGCAGCTCGCGCAAGTGCAGAACTCGCTGACCACCCTGCAGCAAGCGGCCCCGGGCGCCGAACAACGGCGGGCGCTGCATCGGCTGGTGGACGAACTGGCCCGCCTGGAATACCGCGCCGCCCACGGTGCGCCGTGGTACCAGCGCTTCGGCCTGAACCCGACCGAGGCCCTGCACGCGGCCCTGTGGCCGCACTATGTGCAGGCCAACCACCAGCTGCTGCGCGACCCGGCAGCCGCCACCCTGCAACGCCAGCTCAACGCCCTGGTCCAGCTCCCGGCGGACAGTCCCGAGCGGGCCACGCGGGCGACTGAGGCCTACGCGCAACTGAAGGCCTACCTGATGCTGGCCCGCCCGGAAAAAGCCAGCCCGGCGTTTCTGCTGCAGACCCTCGGCAGCGCCGAACCGGAGCTCTGGCAGTTCTACGCCGAACACCTGGCAGCCAACCCGCAGTGGCGCATCGACGCCGACCCGACGCTGGTCGCCCAGGCCCGCCAGGTGCTGCTCGGCCAGCTCGGCCAGCGCAATGCCCAGGCCAGCCTGTACCAGCAGGTGCTCGACAGCGCGGTCAACAACTACCCAGCGCTGGGCCTGCAGCAACTGGTCGGCGAGACCGACGCCCTGGCGCTGTTCGCCAGCGCGCAGCGGGTACCGGGGGTGTTCACCCGCCAGGCCTGGGAGGGTCAGGTGCGCAAGGCTATCGACGAAGTGGCCGAGGCCCGCCGCGAGGAGATCGACTGGGTGCTCAGCGACAACGCCAGCGACATTGCCGCCGAGTTGAGCCCCGACGCGCTCAGGCAGCAACTGACCGAGCGCTACTTCCAGGACTACAGCAGTGCCTGGCTGAGCATGCTCAACAGCCTGCGCTGGCAACCGGCCGCCAGCCTCACCGAGGTCATCGACCAGCTAACCCTGATGAGCGACATCCGTCAGTCGCCGCTGATCGCGCTGATGAACACCCTGGCCTATCAGGGCCAGGCAGGCAGTCGTGGCCTGGCGTTGAGTGATTCGCTGATCAAGTCGGCGCAGAACCTGTTGCAGCAGGACAAAACCCCAGTGATCGACCAGCAGGCGCAGGGCCCCGGCAGCCCGCTCGACGCCAGCTTCGGCCCGCTGCTGAGCTTGCTGGGCAAAGGCCCTGAAACCAGCGGCAGCGACGACAACCTGAGCCTGACGGCCTTTCTCACCCGGGTGACCCGGGTGCGCCTGAAACTGCAGCAGGTGAGCAACGCGGCGGATCCCCAGGCCATGACCCAGGCCCTGGCGCAGACGGTGTTTCAAGGCCACAGCGTCGACCTCACTGAGACCCAGGCCTACGGCAACCTGATCGCCGCCAGCCTCGGCGCGGAGTGGGGCACGGTCGGCCAGACCCTGTTCGTGCAACCGTTGCAGCAAGCCTGGCAACGGGTCCTGCAACCCTCGGCGGCGGGCCTCAACAGCCAGTGGCAGCGGGCGATCGTCAACCCTTGGCAACAGGCCTTCGACGGCCGCTATCCGTTTGCCCTGACCGGCAACGATGCCTCGTTGCCGATGCTGGGGCAGATGATCCGCGCCGACTCCGGGCGTATCGATCAGTTCCTGCAGCAGCAACTGCGTGGCGTGCTGCGCAAGGAAGGCAATCGCTGGGTCGCCGATCCGCAGCATAGCCAGGGGCTGCGCTTCAACCCGCAGTTCCTCGCGGCGATCAACCAGCTCAGCGAGCTGGCCGACGTGCTCTACACCGACGGCGGCATGGGCCTGAGTTTCGAGCTGCGCGGCAAGCCGGTACGCGACGTGGTGCAAACCACCTTCCTGCTCAACGGCCAGCGGCATGAATACTTCAACCAGAAGGAGTTCTGGCAGCGCTTCAGCTGGCCGGGCTTCAGCGACCATCCGGGTGCCCGGTTGACCTGGACCAGCGTGCGTACCGGCGAGCGCATGTTCGGCGACTACCAGGGCACCTGGGGCTTGATCCGCCTGCTGGAACAAGCCCGGGTCACGGTGCTGGACGACAGCGCCACGCGTTACCGGCTGGTGCTGGAGGCGCCGGATGGCCTGGGCCTGACCTGGCACCTGCGCACCGAGCTGGGTGCCGGGCCGCTGGCGTTGCTCAAGCTGCGCAGCTTTCGTTTACCGCAGCAGATATTTCTCGCAGAGGGTAGTCAATGAGCCTGTCTGAACTGATCACCAGTTGCCTGGGCGAGCGTGATGCCGTGGCGCTGGCCCGTGAGCAGATGATTCGCTGGGAGCCTTGGTTGCATCCCATCAGTGCGGATGCGCCAGCGGGGCAGGATCCAGGGTACGACGATGACTTTCAGCGCATGCGCGAAGAGGTCAACAAGTTGTCCGGGGCCGATGCCGAACAGGTTGCCGAGCTTGCACAAAAGCTTTTTCTGCACACCTGCAAGGACCTGCGCGTGGCGACCTATTACCTCTGGGCGCGCTTGCAGAAGGACGGCGAAGCAGGGCTGGCCGACGGCCTGAGCCTGCTCGCCGCTCTGCTGGAACGCTTTGCCACGCAGCTACTGCCCGCGCGCCCCAACAGTCGCAAGATGGCCATGGAATGGCTGGCCAGCAGCAAGGTGCTGGACAGCCTGAGGTTGTTTCCCGAGGTGGCGAAGGCCGAGGCCGAACGCACCGTCGCCGCGTTGGCCTGGCTGGAGCACGGCCTTGGCGCCTGGCCGCAGGACCAGCGTCCGGCCTTGGGCGCCCTGTATGCCGGCTTGTCTGCCCGGCTGGCGCAGTCGGGTGGCGTGGATGCCCTGGTGCCGCAGCACAGCGTCAGCCACGACGCTGGCGTTCATAACGCCGCGCCGACAGTCACGGCGATCAAGTCCGGACGTGATCTGCTTGACGGTGGCAGGGCATTGTCCAGCTACCTGCGTGAACAGCCGTTGGGCTGGCTGGCGGCGCATCGACTGATGAAGAGCCTGCGCTGGGACACCGTGCACCAGGCGCCGCCGCAAGAGCTCGACGGCAGTACCCGGCTGACGCCGCCGCGCAGTGACTACCGGGCGCAACTCAAGCGCTTGTACCTGCAGCAGAACTGGAGCGAACTGCTCGACCAGGTTGACCGTGTGTTTGCCGAAGGCGTGAACCATTTCTGGCTGGACCTGCAGTGGTACCTGGCCCAGGCCTTGAGCAAACAGCCCGCGCCACAGCAGGCCTGGGCCGACATCGTCAAACGCGACCTGGGCATGTTCCTCGATCGTCTTCCAGGCCTGGAGGCGCTGTGCTGGAGCGACGGTAGCGCGTTTGCCGACGAGACCACCCGTGAGTGGATCAGCCAGCAGGTCAGTGGCAATCGCCTGGAGCAGTGGATGCCCACGGTGGCGGCACCGGTCGCCATGGCCGACGACATTTTATCGCTGGAAACCGAGGCCCTGGCCCAGGCCGACAGCGATGGCGTCGAAGCCGCGCTGGCGTGGCTGGCCGTGCACCCTGGGGTAAGCACTGGCCGCCAGCGCTGGTTGCTGCGCCTGGTGATGGCGCGGGTGGCCGAGCAATACGGCAAGAGCGACCTGGCCTTGCACCTGCTGGGCGAGCTGGACAGCAGTGCTCAGCGCCACGCCCTGGCCGAGTGGGAGCCTGAGCTGAACTTCGAGGTCAAGGCGCGCTTGCTCAAGCTGTTGCGCTTGAAAGCCCAGCGTAACGATGCGGACAAAACCGCCCTGGCCCGGCGCATGGAGGCCTTGCTAGCGGCCTTGGTGGCCATCGATCCCGTCCGCGCAGCAGTGCTCTGCGGCTAAGCCTTTTAACCAGGATACTTTCTGTGAACATGGACAATTCCACCCTGCGCTACTTCGACGCCGAGATGCGCTATTTGCGTGAGGCCGGCCAGGAATTCGCCGAGGCCTTTCCGGACCGGGCAGCGCACCTGAACCTGGACAAACCGGGCGTTCGCGATCCTTATGTGGAGCGGCTGTTCGAGGGCTTTGCCTTTCTGATGGGCCGTCTGCGCGAGAAACTCGACGATGATCTGCCGGAACTGACCGAGGGCCTGGTCAGCCTGCTCTGGCCGCACTATCTGCGCACCATTCCGTCCTTGTCGGTGGTCGAGTTGATTGCCGACCTTGAGCAGATGAAAAACAGCGAGGTCGTGGCTAAAGGCTTCGAGGTGCTGTCGCAGCCAGTGGGCCCGCGACGCACCCGCTGTCACTACACCACCACTGCGGATCTGCAGCTACAACCGCTGGCACTGACGGCACTGTCGACAGTACATGAGCCGGACGGGCGGTCGGTGCTGCGCCTGCGTTTTGCCTGCGGCAAGCTGACTGACTGGAGCCAGGTCGATCTCAGCCGCTTGCCGTTGTACCTCAACGCGGATGCGCCGTTGGCAAGCGCCCTGCACCAGGCGCTGACATTGCATGCGCAGACGCTGTACGTGCGTTTTGCCGGGCAGTCGCAGCGTTGGCCGGTGGACGCTCATTTCGCTCCCAAGGGGTTCGCCGATGAAGACCGCCTGTGGCCAAAAGGCGACAGCGCTTTCAGTGGCTATCAGCTGCTACTGGAGTACTTCAGCTTCCGCGAGAAGTTCATGTTCGTCACTTTGTCTGGCCTGGAACGGTTGAACATCCCGATCGGTACGCCCTGGTTCGAGCTGGAGGTGGTGCTGGGCGAGCAGTGGCCTCATGAGTTCGAACTCAACCACACGCACATTCGTTTGCACGCTGTCCCGGTGATCAATCTGTTCCCGCTGGAGGCCGATCCGCTGACCCTGGCGCCGCTGCAGACGGACTACCTGCTACGGCCCATGCGCCTGCAGGACGGGCATATCGAGATCTACTCGGTGGACCGGGTGACGTCGTCTAAAAACGCCGAGCGTCACGAGTATGTGCCGTTTACCAGCTTTCGCCACAAGGGCGGGATGCTGCGTGACGAAGCACCCGAGCGTTATTTCCATACCCGATTGAAACGTGGGGTCAGCGGGCTTCACGACACCTGGCTGATCCTCGGCGGCGAGGGTTTCGACAGCGACAACCTGGGTGCCAGCGAAAGCCTGTCGCTGCGCCTGACCGGTACCAACGGCCAGCTGCCGCGCAAGGCACTGCAAAGCACCTTGCTCGATACCGCCGTGCAGTCCACCCAGACTCACTTGCGGGTGCGCAACCTGTGCGCTCCGAGCCTGCCGTGCTACCCGCCAAACCGTGATCGCTTTCACTGGCGGGTACTCAGTCACCTGGGCTCGAACTTCCTGCCGATGCTGGATAACGCTGAAGTGTTGCGCGGCACCCTGGCGCTCTACGACTGGACCGGCAACGAGCTCAATCGCCGGCGCCTGGAGGCGATAGTCGATGTGCGCCATCACCTGATCCAGCGCTTCGAAAAAGGTTTTCTGCTGCGTGGAGTGGATATCGAAGTGACCCTCGACGCCAACGGTTTTTGCGGCGAGGGCGACATCAGCCTGTTCGGCGAGATGCTCAACCGCTTCTTTGCCCTGTACGCCGATATTCACCTGTTCAACCAGCTGACGCTGATCCTGCAACCCACTGGTAAGTGCCTACGATGGAACGAGAACCACAATCAGCGTATTCCCGGCTGAGCGCGACGGGTTTGCTTGAGGTGCTGCAGGGGCGGGTGGCCGAGGCCAACTTGTTCCGCTTCTGTCAGCTACTTGAACAGGCCTTGCCGGATCTTCCGCCGCTGGGCAGCACCACGCGCCCGGCGGACGATGCCGTGCGCTTTCGCCCTGACCCGGGTATGGGGTTTCCTGCCAGCGAACTGCGCGCTATTGAAATCGATGCACAGCAGCCGCAGCGCCCGGCGACAGTGCGCACACGCCTGCTCGGGCTGTACGGTGTGGACTCGCCGTTGCCGACGGCGTACCTGGACGATATCGCCCAGCGCCGCGAAGGGCATGAAGCGCTGGAGCAGTTCCTGGATATCTTCAACCACCGGCTGTTCACCCAGTTCTATCGCATCTGGCGCAAGTACTCGTACCCGGCCACTTTCGAGGCCGGTGGCAGCGATCAGACCTCACAGTGCCTGTTGGGGCTGATTGGCCTGGGCATTCCGGGCACGGCCAGTCACATCGCGACGCCGGTATCACGTTTTCTCGCCCTGCTCAGTGTGATGCGCCTGCCGACCCGCAACGCTGAGGGTGTCATCGCCCTGGTCAAACTGTTGGCGCCCAACACCCATGTGCGCGTGACGCCGCACTGGCCGCAGGATATTGCCCTGACGCAACCGGCCAGTCTGTCGTTGCGCCATCCGGTGAGCTTGTCCCAGGGCGCACCACTGGGCAGCACCGGTCGTGATGCCAACAGTCAACTGCACCTGGCGCTGTTCACCGAAGACCACACCGAAGCCCGTGGCTGGTTGCCGAACGGTCAGTTGCACCGCGACCTGCTGGTGCTGCTGCGGGTTTACCTGGGCTGGCGTTGCACCGCCAAGCTGCAGCTGTCGCTGCCCCGGCGCAGCCTGCCTTCGCCAGTGCTCGGCGCTGCGCCAGTGTTGCTGGGCATGACCGCTGTGCTGGGTGTGCACGCACCCCCCCAGGCGACTGCGCCAGACGACCGCATCACGATCAATCTGGGCCGTTACCAAGGCCTGAAGAACAACCCACAGGAAAGGCAGATAAGCCATGTCGCGTACCGTTTTTAAGCCGTTGACCCTGGCTGCGCTGGGCCTGGTGCTGGGCGGCTGCGGTTTGACCCAGACCGTGACCGAAGCCACGAGCGCAACGGCCAAGGCAATCTTTTACACGCAAGTGACGACCCTGCGCCTGGACTTCACAAGTCGACCTGCGCTGAACACCGATGCGAGCGACAGCAACGCACTCGCGATACCGACGTTGGTACGGGTCTATCAGCTGCGCGATGGCAAAGCGGTGCAGGCCGCCACCTATGAAAGCCTGCTCAACGACAGTAACAGTGTGCTGCAGGCCGATCTCCTCGATGAGCGCGCCGTTGTGGTGATGCCTGGGGAAGGGGCGCAACTGACGATGGCAATGGACAAGGCTGCGCAGTACGTCGCGGTGGTGGCGCTGTTTCGCCATCCGGACCAGCAACAAGCCACCTGGCGATTGGTGCTGACCCGCGATCAGCTGGACCCGGAGCGGCCATTGCTGATCGAGCTGGGGGACAACACCTTGAGCTCGCGCCCGCTAACGGAGGGCTGACCGATGGCCGAGCGTAACCCTTCGCTCTACGAGCTGCTGTTGCAGAATTTTGACGGGGAACTGGATCTGCACGAGGTGCGTGAAGAGGATCAGGCGATCCTGTCGGTGCTCGATAACCTCCAGCGCATTCTCAACAGCCAGGCCGGGACGCTCAGTCACTTGCCCGACTTCGGTTTGCCGGACATGAGCCTGATTCTCCAGGGCTTGCCCGGCGCCGCGCATGGGTTGATGGGCAGCTTGACGGCGACCCTGTTGAGGTACGAACCACGCTTGCGGGCGGTGAGCATCCGGTTGTTGCCACAGTTGCAACCGGGGCATCTGGAATACACCCTCGACGTGCAACTGCACAGCGGTGAGCAAGCGACCTTCGGCACCACTTTAGCGGCTGAAGGCAAGGTTCTGGTGCGCCACCTGAAGCGGCAGAACTACCTGGCGAAGCCGTGAAATGTACAAGCATAAGGATGTTGCATAGCTATGTTGTCAGATATGTATTTTCGGTTGGGCGGCGATCCGCGGGCTCTGGTTCCTTTCAATACCCTGCGTGACGAACTGGCCAGACTGAACCATCCGGCCTGTCCGGATGTGGACTGGGCGAAGGTCGAACAGTGCTGCCGGCAGTTGTTCGAGAGCAATGGTCTGGAGCTGCAATCCGTTGCCGCCTATGCACTGGCACGTAGCCAACGCTATGGCCTGGCGGGGGTGGTGGAGGGGGTGTCGCTGCTTGAAACCCTGCTGGCCAGTGAATGGTCACGCCTATGGCCGCCCGCGATCCCGGCGCGGCTGGACATTCTGAGCTGGCTTTTCGCGCAGTTGCAGCCGTTGTTGCGCGGGCTTGAGGTGACGCCCCGGCACCTGGCGGACCTGGTCGCACTGGGCACGGTGCTGGAGCGCTTGAGCAAACAGCTGGAGCGCCAGGCGCTGGCACCCTTGGTGGCGCTGCTGAGCCTGCGTCAGCAGGTCGACAGCCTGGTGCAACGGCTGACGCGCAGCAGCACCCTGCCAGGCATCATGGTGGCGCCGGAACCGTCTGTTGTCTGGCCTGATGCGCGTTATCAGGTGGGTGAGCCGTTACCTGCCGTTCGGCTCTCGATCAGGGTCGACAGCCTGCCGCCTGAAATGGCGCCAACCGCGAAATCAACACGGCGTTTTGTTGCCTTGTGGCTACTCGCTGGGCTCGGGCTGATCGTAGGTGGCTGGTGGGGCTGGCACTACTGGCTGACTCAGGGTGATGACGTGCATCCCTATGCGGCTGTCTTCGCAAGCGCGAACGGGGCAAGCGATTCGGTGCGGATGGACAGCCTGTCGTTGTTCAAGGCGGGAAGTGCCGAGCTCAAACCAGGTTCGAGCACACTGCTGATCAATGCTCTGGTCGACATCAAGGCCCAACCGGGGTGGTTGATCGTCATTGCTGGCCATACCGATATCACGGGTAATGCCGAGCACAACCTGCAGCTGTCACGGGCACGCGCCGCTGCGGTGCGTGACTGGATGCAGAGCCGGGGCGACTTCCCCGACAGTTGCTTCGCCGTGCAGGGTTTTGGTGCCAGCCAGCCAGTTGCCGACAATCAGACACAAGCCGGACGCGCGGCCAACCGTCGTGTCGACATCAGCCTGGTGCAAGTGCCGGGGGCGTGTGTCTGAACATATGAACCCGCTCCCACCGGGGCCTGCCTGCCAACCTTGATATCAATCAATTTAATCCCCCGCGTTTACCCGTAGCCTGCACTGCATATTGTGTTTTAAGCAAAATAAACATCTATATGTAGTGTTCGGGGGACGAATGCACAACCTACTACACAAGCGCGACGGCAGTCTGGTCGCTTTCGATGCCGACAAGATCCGCCAGGCGTTGATCGCTGCCGGCAAGGCCACCGGGGAGTACGCCGAGGCCGAGGCCGAAGGGTTGCTGGCGGCGGTGCTGGCCCATCTGGAGGGCTATTCGCAGCTGCACGTCGAGCAGATCCAGGACCGGGTCGAGCGGGTGCTGATGGACGCCGG
>RCUI01000117.1_pt1 | contig 28990 bp, 21 predicted proteins | sample 2166121 | NCBI WGS metagenome assembly RCUI01 (sample SAMN09932700, study PRJNA488358) | compost metagenome | feature: garden; material: soil; isolation source: compost soil in succinic acid-enriched culture | place: Germany: Experimental Botanical Garden Goettingen | collected 2016-01-27
TCACTGATTTGCTGTTGTTCGTCATTGACTAGCATGGTGCACCTCAATACAGACACTCGACAGCCATGGCGGTGGCTTCACCACCACCGATGCAGATGGCCGCGACGCCACGGCTCAGGCCCTTCTGGCGCAACGCCGCCAGCAACGTGACCAGGATTCGCGCGCCCGATGCGCCAATCGGATGGCCCAGGGCGCAAGCGCCGCCGTGGATGTTGACCTTGTCATGGGGCAAGTCCAAGTGCTTCATTGTCGCCAGAGTGACCACGGCAAAGGCTTCGTTGATCTCGAACAGGTCAACGTCGGCCAGGTTCCAGCCGGTACGCTTGATCAGCTTGTCGATAGCGCCAATCGGTGCGGTCGGAAACAGCGCCGGGGTATCGGCAAAGGCAGCATGGCCATGAATGACTGCCAGCGGCTTGAGGCCCTGCTTTTCGGCCTGGGAGCGGCGCATCAACACCAAGGCTGCAGCGCCATCGGAAATCGAACTGGAGTTGGCCGCAGTGACGGTACCGCCATCGCGGAAGGCCGGTTTTAGCTGAGGGATCTTGTCCAGGCGTGCCTTGGGGGGCTGCTCGTCGTCACTGATCAGACGCTGGGTCTTACCTTCGGTGACCTCCACCGGGACGATCTCACTGGCAAAATTGCCAGCGCTGATCGCCTGTTGCGCGCGGGTCAGCGAAGCGATCGCAAAGTCGTCCTGTTGCTGACGGCTGAAACCGTTGGCTTGGGCACAGTCCTCGGCGAACGTGCCCATCAGGCGCCCTTTGTCGTAGGCATCCTCAAGGCCGTCGAAGAACATGTGGTCGATGATCTTGCCGTGCCCCATGCGATAACCACTACGGGCCTTGTCCAGCAGGTAGGGTGCGTTGGACATGCTTTCCATGCCGCCAGCCACCACCACATCGGCGCTGCCGGCCAGCAGCAGATCATGCGCCATAATGGCGGCCTGCATGCCCGAACCACACATCTTGTTCAACGTGGTGCAGGTAGTCGACTTATTCAAGCCGGCTCCCAAGGCGGCCTGGCGCGCCGGGGCCTGGCCCAAACCGGCAGGCAAGACGCAGCCAAACAGCACTTGCTCGACGCTGTCAGCGGCAACGCCAGCACGTTCTACGGCAGCACGAATGGCTGCGGCGCCCAACTGCGGGGCAGTCAGGCTTTTCAGGTCGCCCTGCAGGCCGCCCATGGGCGTGCGCACGGCACTGACGATTACGATCGGGTCATTGGCGAGGGTCATGATAGGTACTCCTGCAATTACTTGGCGGCCATACGCAAGGCACCGTCAAGACGGATCACCTCGCCATTGAGCATGCTGTTTTCGATAATGTGCCGAGCCAGCGCGGCGTACTCTTGCGGGCGTCCCAGGCGTGGTGGGAACGGTACGCCAGCGGCCAGGGAGTCGCGTACTTCCTGGGTCATGCCGGCCATCATCGGCGTTTCGAAAATGCCGGGGGCAATGGTCATCACGCGGATACCGAAGCGCGCCAATTCACGCGCTGCCGGCAGGGTCAGACTGGCGATGGCGCCTTTGGAAGCGGCGTAGGCGGCCTGACCGATCTGGCCGTCGTAAGCGGCAATCGAAGCCGTGTTGATGATAATCCCACGCTCCCCTTCGTCACTGGCCTGGCCCTCAGCCATGGCGGCGGCGGCCAGACGGAGCAGGTTGAAACTGCCGATCAGGTTGACGTTGATCACCCGGCTGAAGCTGTCTAGCCCGTGGGGGCCGTTTTTACCCAGGACCTTCTCGGCACCGACGATGCCAGCGCAGTTGACCAGGCCATGGAGGCTGCCAAATGCAGCAATCGCTGCATCGACGGCGGCCTTGGCCGCCGCTTCCTGACTGATGTCGGCGACGGCATAACGCGCCTTGCTGCCCAGTGCTTGCGCTTTGGCCTGCACCGCTTCGGCGTTGAGGTCGACGAGCATGACCTGGGCACCGGCTTCAATGAGCATTTCGGCAGTCGCCGCGCCCAGCCCCGAGGCTGCACCGCTGACGATGAAATTCTTGTTGGCAATCTGCATGATGTTCTTCCTCAAGCGCTGGCGGTCAAGGCCAGTGCGGCGTGTTGTTTGGCAATTTCCTGGTTGCGCAGGATGAAACGCTGCAGCTTGCCGCTCGGTGTCTTGGGCAGTTCGCTGACAAATTCGATTTCCCGTGGGTAGGCATGGGCGTAAAGACGTTGACGCACATGCTGGCGCAAGGTCTCCGCCAGCGCTTCACTGGCCTCGTGGCCGTTGGCCAAAACCACGAAGGCCTTGATCAGTTCAGTACGCTCCGGATCCGGCTTGCCCACCACGGCCGCCTCAATCACCGCCGGGTGCTCGATCAGCGCGCTCTCCACGTCGAAAGGACCAACCCGGTAGCCCGACGTGGTGATCACATCGTCGCTGCGACCGACAAAGCTGATGCTGCCGTCGGCGTTCAATTCAACGGTATCGCCGCTCAGGTAGTACTTGCCGACAATGGAATGGGTTGGCACGCCGTGATAGCCACCAAACCAGCACAGCGGCGACTGCTCGCGGTCCACGGCCAGAATGCCTGGTTGCCCGGCTGGCAGTTCGCGATGCTGTTCATCGAGCACGACAATCCGGTGCCCGGGAATGGCAAAACCCGCCGATCCCAGGTGCACCGGATGCTCAAGACCATGGTGATTGCACAACACCATGCCCAGCTCGGTCTGCCCGTAATGGTCATGAATGGTCACACCCAACTCATCGGCAAACCAACGGATCACTTCTGGGTTAAGCGGCTCACCAGCACTGCTGACCACCCGTAAACCGCCCTTGATGGGCACGCAGAAATCGTCGCCGGCCGCAATCAGCAAACGGTAGGCAGTGGGTGAACCGGCCAGATTACTGATGGCATATTTGTTGATGACGCGGCACGTGCTCTCCACGCTGAACGGACCATCGTAAAAGGTGGTGGCATGGCCCAGAGCCAACGGCCCGGTTACTGCGTAGTACAGGCCATAGGCCCAGCCGGGATCGGCCAGGTTCCAGAAATTGTCCTCATCGCGCAGGTCGATGGCATCACGCATGTAGCCTTTAAAGGCTACAATCGCCCGCAGCGGCACCAGCAGGGGTTTGGCCGGTCCGGTGGTGCCCGAGGTAAACATCATCAGAAACGGCGCGTCGCCCTTTAGCAGGACCGGCTCGCACAGGTCGCTGGCGCGCTCCAATGCTTGATGGAAGTCCACATCATCAGCGCCTTCATCGGCGTTGATGCAGATCACCACCGGACAATCGCCCACCTCATCAAGCTTACTGCGGTTACCACGATCAGTGATTACCACCCGCGCTGCCGATTGATGCAGACGGTGCTCGATGGCTTTAGGACCAAAAGCGGTGAACAACGGCTGATAGACCGCCCCCAGCCGCCAACTGGCCAGCACTGTGATCAGCAGTTCGGGAACCCGTGGCAAGAGACCGGCAACGCGGTCCCCAGGCCCCACACCTTGTGCCCGTAGGACATTGGCAAAACGTGCAGCCAGTCGTTGCAGTTGTTCGAAACTGTACTGAGCGTGCGCACCCTCACGGCCCTCCCAGTTCAAAGCGATCTTGTTACTGCCCACATGGCGATCGCAGCACTCAATACAGGCATTGAGTGCAGAGAGGTCACCATGCAGGTCTGCGCTGGCCACCCGCAGATAGTCGAAACCGCTCGCGGCGTCGGAATAATCACGCATCGTCAGACTCCTGGTTCTTATTGTTGGAGTAGCACCCTGAATCTAACGATAGTCGCGCCGGAGAGCCTCCGGGACAATGGCCAAAGCTGTCAAACTGGATGACTGGTTTGGCCGTATTGCAAACGTCTACTCAATGGCCCCCTTCGCCTGCTCGCTCAGCCGCCAGTGCCTCCTGGGTTAGCTGCAGTGCAAGCGACCTGAGCGCTAGCTCCCGTTCACGGGCCAACTGATTGGTCAGTTCCAGGTAGGCGCCCTCACTGCTGCCTTGTCCTTCATTCAGCGCCTCAAGCCGGTCCCAAAAGGGCTCCTCGACGGCACTAAATCGCTCGGCGTATTCACTGCGTAAGTACTCCAACCAAAAATCCCGCTGACTGATGTAGTGTGCCAAGGCATCACTGTCTTCGGCCTCGCGCACAGCCTGCTCAGCGTCAGCCAGTTGCAATTCGCTGACGCCGGCGATCGCCTGGAACTGCATCGTGCCAGGCTGACCTGGCAGCCCAAGCTGACGCGCCAGGCCGGTGCGGTACGCCAGGCTCACCTCGATTTCATCAACTCCGCGCCCTTGCGCTCTACGCGCCTGGATATCCTCACGGGCAATCTGCTCGACCTGGTCCAGGCGAAACAATCGCCTGGCTATGTCAAGACGTGCAACACCGGCCTGGCCGGGGGCACTGCGCTGTAAAGCGCGTGCGACAAAAACCCGGACTTCCAACGCGCTGAAACACGAGGCGACGCTATCGACACATGTACGCGGGTTCGCGGCCAAGCTGAACAATTCCTGGCGCAGCTCACTGCTTGCCTGCGCGGCATCAAGCATCTCCCAGAGCCGTCGCCCCAGGCTTTGTCGTGCCTGGTGAAAATCACTGGTGCCAGACAACTCACTGATCAACTGGAAGAAATCGTGACTATTGGGCTCTGCCTGCAGGCGATCCCATGTAACACCCCGTTGATGTTGCACTCGCGGATCCGGGTCGTGGCTCCACACATCACGGCTTGGCGCCCTATTCGGTGCAACGGGGCGGACCACCAACGGATCAGGTGCATGCAGGCGCGTGATGGTTGCAGCGGACAGCGCATTGCCCTGCAACGACACCACTCTCCGGAAAGAACGCGGTGCTTGCAGGATTTCCTCCGGCACAATGGCGATCTGATTGTTGCGTAGGTCTGCGCACTCTAGAAAGCGGCACCCAATCAAACCCGATGGCACGGTCTGCAGGTTGCATCGGCGCAGGTGCAGCCCGTTCAAGCGCGACTGACGGCGAAATTGCAGACTGATCGAGCCAAGCGGATTGCCGTTCAGATTCAGGGTACTTAAGCGCAACAAGTTCGCCAGCGCATCCGCGCTGGACCGGGTCATCCGAATGCGGTTGTCATTCAGCTGCAAGGTACGCAGCCAAGGGAGCCGCTCAAGACCATGAGGCACCACGGTGAGCTGATTGCTACTCAGATTCAGCCAACGAATGCCGGCGAAACATTGCAGGAAATTTTCCGGAAGCCGCTCCAACTGCAGGCCGACCAGATTGAGTTCGGCGACATGGAAAAAGTCTACCCGTACAGGTAACTCTGGCAACTCATGAATCGCCGCGCCGGCCAGGGTCAGGCGCATGCCCTCCGGTTGCCCTTCGTTATTCCTCAGCGGGTCGCCCTGCAAGCGCCAGCACCGCCGCAGCTCTTCGGCAGCAGCCCGGCGCGCGAGGTGCCTTTCAGGATGTGCAGCCTCCGTCTCCCACGCGGCCAGCGATGTATCCAACTGCAGGTACTCGTGCTCCTGGTTGAGCAAACGCTCAAAGGCCGAACCAGGCGACTGCATCAGCATGTTGAAAAATTCCTCAACCTGACTTTCACTAAAACCTATATAGAGTGCGCGTATGCGAGCGCGTAGTAGACGTTCGCTCGCGTTGCGCCCTCTTCCACGCCCGCTAAGCAAATAACCCACCCGACCATCCGCCAGGCGCTGACCCGGATTGAACCAGGGTTTGACCTTGCGCCAGCCCAACAATCGCTCCAGTTGTTCCCGGCTGGTTGGCATCCAGTCTTGCAAGTTGCTGCGTAACTGCTGTGCAGCATTACGCCCACGCCAACCCAATCGCTCACGCTCGGCGTCCGGCAGAACGGCAAGTAACACCTCAGGCAAGCCGGCCGGTTCGGCAACCTCCAGGTCCAGTTCATGCCCTTGACTGTCATACAACCAAAAACGTCCCGCCCGCCACACCATCACACTGACATCGTCGCTCTGCGGATGCAGCACCGCCAGACGACGACCACTGTCAACACCTTCACGCAATTCAAGATTGATGCTGCTCGGCCAATTGGCATAGCGGCGTAACAGATTGAACGCAAGATCGACTGAGTCGGCCTGGTAGCTGCTTGGCAGAAACAACCCTTCACGCATCCGGGTTAGCCGAGCTTCACGAAGCAGCCCGCGCGCTTGTTCCGCCAGCGCCAATGGAATGCGCCGCTCTTCAAGCATGCGTAGCCGGTCAGCATCGGTCGCCTGTTGCAGCAGGTGCAAGGCATAGGCATCCGGCAGGCCGGGGAAATCGCGCAGGACTAAAGTCAGTAAATCATCGGCGGGCAAGTACTGACGGCTAAAATGCTCGAACAGCCCTTCTCGTAATCGGTCGGCCTGAAAGAGTATGTCGGTTCGTTGCTCGGCTGCGCTCAGGCCCGCAATGTCGATCTCGGCCAGGCACCAGGCGTGGAACGCCTGATCGCCATCCCCGATCGAGGGCTGAGCCAACTCGGTGAAAAAGGTATCGATCCGCGCCTCTAGACGGAAGCGTTCCAGGGTGTCGCGCAAACTCACTGGCAGCGGCCGATTCTCCAACAGCAGACCGCGCAAATGATCCTCATCGACATCGGCGACCTGCAAGATCTGCTCGATCCGCCGCACCTCGAAATTGGCTGCTTCAGGCCATAGGCGACGCAACAGCAATGCACTACCTTGCCATTCAAAGGGACGCTCGAAACTAAGACGCCAGCTGCGCTCGCCATTGAACTGCAGCAGTGGGCTGTAGGCCTCTTGCCTTTGCGGATGCAGCAACTGCCAACGCCCCTGACGTTGCCGAACTTCGTAGTAGGTGTTTTCGTGCCGCCACCATTGACGCTGACCATCGGTGTGTAAGCCATTGTCCAGCACCTGGGTGTGCTCAGGCACGTTTTGCGCAGCATAGGCGTCCAGGTCTTCAGACCACAGCCGTTTGGCACCGGCTTCTGTCTCGATAGGTACCAGACCTTCTACGAAATTGCTGCGATTGAACCCTCGTGCGATTGCTTGCCCTCCTGCGCCGACTACAACACCGACCGCCAGGATCTCGGCAACCCCCATCAAGTGTTCCAGGGCTTCATGCTGATGGCCCCGAGACCAATCACGGACGCCTTCGTAGGTCTGTGAAAGGACGTGCACAACCGTCTCTGCCAAAAGCAGAGTTCCCACCACAGGAACGAACAGGCCTGCCACATTGAGCATGAGCAGACCAACGTCTTTCATCTGCTCGATACGCCTCTCGGAGGCTGCGTGATCAGCATCCGCTGTTGGCACCAGGATTTTGCGCGCATCATCCTTGATACGCTCAATTTGACGAGCGGCCAAGGCCTCAAAAATATCGCTGGCACACACATCCCCGGAAGGCTCCAGATCAGGTGAAGGGTCCGCGAGCCTTTTGCCCAAGGTGTTAAGTAAGTTTGGCAAATGCTTGAGGGCGACCCTTGGGCGCAAGTACGCTTCAACGTCGCGCTTACGCAGGTCGATTGCCAAGTGGTCGTTCAACTGCAACCAGGAGTCGAAACACCGCAGCGAACGCTCTGGAGCGCCCGGCAAATACAGTAACACCCGCTGGACATGCCCTTGTGCGTCAAAATGCTCAAGGGCAAGTGCATCCTCCACTTCACAGCCCAGCAACTTAAACTGCAAGACCCGCCAGCTTGGGCCCGGCGTGTGGGGCCAGGTGGTGTCAGCCACCAACTGCCGTAACATCAGCAGGTCCGGTTGAGTAATTTCCCCTTTCATCGCAGCGATCTGCGCGGTTAAAGCCAGCCCTTTGCGCTTGTCCTGCGCCAAGGTCGATTGCATCCGCTCGTCAAACAGCTGTTCAAGATGAACCTGGTAGTCCTGACCTATATTTTGTTCGCGACAGAACAATAGGATGACATCCGTTTGATCGCTCACCAGGTCAGCGCGATTGGTCACCGGTTCAGGGTCTATGTCCGTAGTAGCCAAGCCTGAGCCCAGGTAAAAGCTCACGTCGGGCTCAAAGTTCTGCATCAATCGCTGCAAGGCCGGCGCGTGCACGAAAAGGATGTTGTCTTCTGGCAGCCTGTCTCCTGGAAACACCCGAAATGAGCGCCGCAACTCTCGCCAATAAAGGTCGCGAAGCTTTTGCGTCACACCAAAGACCTGCAACAAGGGTTCAAGCCGTTTGACGGCGAAGTCGTCCGGGGGAATGATTCCGGCAGTCAGCTGATGCAGTTGCTCCTGGCTCACATGGTGTGCTCGAAAGCAGTCGCGCAAGGTATTGATCTGTTCGGGTGAAGCCTCGGTCAGCCAGGCAGGCAAGCGCGTCTTAATGAAATCATCGGTGACATCGACGAGCTTTTCTGCCTCGAAGGGTGACGCAGCGCTGGATGGATTTAGCGTCATGACGGTCTTCCACGTGATGGATTGAAGCCGTCAAGCTTCCACTGCCAACGTCAGGGAATGCAGAAGGAAAGGGCTCGCTCTTAGCTCGGTGTCTGCCCTTGCAGGATCACCGTTCGATAATGCCCCGGATTGCAACCGAACCATTTGCGAAAAGCCTTGTAAAACGAACTGCTGTCAGCGAAACCAAGACGCTCGGCGATCTCGGCGAACCCCAACTCGACCTCGGCTAGCCAGGTAATCGCCAGTTCGCGTCGGACACTGTCCTTGAGGCCTTGATAGGTCTGCCCTTCCTCGGCCAAGCGACGGCGCAAGGTTGAAGCAGACAGACAAAGGTGGCGCGCCAGGCTATCGGCATCGGGCCAGTTGCCAGGGTTCATCTGTCGAAGATCCTGGCGAATTCGCCGAGCCAGGCTGGCCGGGTCGCGGTACTTGACCAGAATATTACCGGGCGCTTCGGCGAGAAAACGCTGCAATTCTTCCTCGCTGCGCCGCAGCGGCAGGTCGAGGCAATCCGCGGCGATGATCATCCGCGTGCGTGGGCGATTGAACTGCAGGTTTTCCGAGAACATCACCCGGTAATCATCGCAGAAAGGCGGTTCGTCGCAGCGCAGTTCGATGGCCAAGATCGGAATCCGCCGCCCTGCCAGCCAGCAGGCGACACCGTGGACGATCATCCAAAAGGTGAAATAGGTAAAGGCACGGCGCGGCTGTTCACGCGGTTCACCGATAACGATCTCGGCAAGACTCTGCTGGCGCACCAAGGCCGGCTGCAGGTCTTCGAGCATTAACGACAGGAAGGTCAAGGCCGTGTCCAACCCGGCAGCCAGGGTCGGCTGAGCCATTGCCGCCCGGCACAGAAAGGCCAGGCTGCCAGGACGTAAACCGCGCGGGTCCATGCCGAAGAATTCGTCATTGCAACGCCGCGCCAGCAAACGCCAGAGCTGTGCATAGGCGCTGGCTGGGACCCGTGCATCGGCCTGTTCAAGCAGGCCAGGATCAATACCGATGCGGCTGAGCAACGCCGCGCTCGGCGCGCCCGGTGCACAGCTTTGCAGCAGCGCTTCGCGTACCAGTTGCATGGAGATGGTGTCTTTACCCGCCATCAGCTGTATTTCGCCTTACCTGTCTTGTTTGACGGCCATCTTAGGGGCCACCACAGAAAATGCCAGCGTCGCTTCATACCGTCGGTGCCAGGCTCAGGAACGCCTGGATCAGACGCAGTTCGCGGCGACGCTCCAGGCAGCCGATCATATGCTGATTGACCAACCCCGACCCGACAATCGGCCGTGCCACCACCCGCGGGTCATGACTGATCTCGACTGACGAGACGATGCCGATGCCAAGCTCTGCGGCAACTGCCTCGGTCACGGCCTCGCGACTGTCCAGTTCCAGCAGTACTCGTGGCTGGACCTCAGCATGCACACAGGCCTGGTCGAAGGTACGACGGGTGATTGAGCTGGGCTCGCGCAGCACCATGATTTGCCGGTCAAGCTCGGTGATCGGCAGTTGTTGAACCTCAGCCGCCCAAGGGTGACCTGCCGGCAACAAGGCGCAGATTCTTGATTCGCCCAGACTTTGCAGGTGCAGTCCTTTGCGCGGCTCGACCTCGGTCAACACCGCCACATCAGCATGTTCGCTTAGCAACGCAGCCAGGGTTTCCTGGGCATTACCCAACCGCAGATTGACGGTGATGCCGGGGTAACGTGCACGTAGCTGGGCGAGCATCGGCATAACCCGGTGCGGCCCGTCAGCGGCCACTTCCAGGCGTCCTGTGAGCAGTTGCCGATTGGCCTCAAGCATGGCCTGGGCTTCCTCGGCCAGGCCAAACATGGCCCGGGTGATCGCGGCCAGACGCGTGCCCTCCTCGGTCAACTCCACCCGTCGTGCCGTGCGCCGCAGCAAGGTGATCTGGTAGTGCTCCTCCAGGGCTTTGATGTGCCCGGTGACGGCCGGCTGGCTGATGAACAGCCGCGCCGCAGCACGGGTAAAACTGCCCTCACGGGCGACCGCATCAAACGCGCGGAGCTGAAACAAGTTCATATCTATCGGCCTGACTTATGGCTGGCATAACAACAAACAATTTGATTGATGGCGCGCAGAATTGCAACTTAGGCCCCGTAGATTCAGCCCACCGCTTGTGAGGACCACCGGAATGAGTAACGCCCCAATCCTGCTGACCCCCGGCCCCCTGACCACCTCGTCCCGTACCCGCCAAGCGATGATGGTGGACTGGGGTTCATGGGACCGCGACTTCAACCAACTGACTGCCAGCCTGTGCGAGCAACTGCTGGCCATCGTCAACGGCGCCGACAGCCACCACTGCGTGCCGCTACAAGGCAGCGGTACCTTCGCTGTGGAAGCGGCGATTGGCACGCTGGTGCCGCGCGATGGCAAGGTCCTGGTGCTGATCAATGGTGCTTACGGTCAACGCCTGGCGAAGATCTGCAAGGTGCTGGGCCGCGCTTACAGCACCTTTGAAACGGCTGAAGACCAACCGACTACCGCTGAAGACGTAAGTCGCCTGCTGAGCGAAGACCCGAGCATCACCCATGTGGCGCTGATCCATTGCGAAACCAGCACCGGTATTCTCAACCCGTTGGCCGAGATTGCCGAGGTCATCGCCGGTCATGGCAAGCGTCTGATTATTGATGCCATGAGTTCATTCGGTGCACTGCCAATCGACGCTCGCGAAGTACCTTTCGATGCCCTGATTGCCGCCTCAGGCAAATGCCTGGAAGGCGTGCCCGGAATGGGCTTTGTCTTCGCCAATAAGGCGTCGCTGGCCGCAGCCGAGGGCAACTCGCCATCACTGGCCATGGACCTGCAGGATCAACATGCCTACATGGCCAAGACTGGCCAGTGGCGCTTCACCCCACCCACTCACGTTGTCGCGGCGTTGCACGAAGCATTGCTGCAATACAACGAAGAAGGCGGCCTGCCTGCGCGTCACCAGCGTTATGCGAACAACTGCAAGGCGTTGCTCGACGGCATGGCGGCAATTGGCTTGCGCAGCTTTCTGCCGACCGAGATCCAGGCTCCGATCATCGTGACCTTCCACGCCCCGAACGATCCACGCTATCAGTTCAAGGACTTTTACGAACGGGTCAAAGCCAAGGGATTCATTCTCTACCCGGGCAAGCTGACCCAGGTCGAAACCTTCCGTGTCGGTTGCATCGGCGTCGTCGGCCCGGATGGCATGCAAGCGGCAGTGAACGCGGTGGCCGAGGTATTGCGAGAAATGGAAGTACTGGACATCTAACGCGCCTGACACTCTTTCTAGGAATCTGCACATGAACTACAGCAACCCAACGCACCTGCAAGCGGCCATTCTTGACTGGGCTGGCACCGTGGTCGACTTCGGCTCCTTCGCCCCCACCCAGATCTTCGTCGAAGCATTCGCCGAGTTCGATATCGAAGTCTCCATCGAAGAAGCCCGTGGCCCGATGGGCATGGGCAAGTGGGACCATATCCGCACCCTGTGCAACCAACCGCAGATTGCCGAGCGCTATCGCAACGTGTTTGGCCGTACCCCGACAGACGATGACGTTACCGCTATCTATGAACGCTTCATGCCCTTGCAGATCGAAAAGATCGCCGTGCACTCCGCGCTGATCCCCGGCGCCCTGGACACGCTGACGGGCCTGCGCAAGGACGGCCTGAAGATCGGCTCCTGCTCCGGCTACCCGAAAGTGGTGATGGACAAGGTGGTAGCGCTGGCGGCGCAGAATGGCTATGTCGCCGACCATGTGGTCGCCACCGACGAAACCCCTAACGGTCGTCCGTGGCCGGCCCAGGCGCTGGCAAACGTGATTGCCTTGGGCATTGACGATGTGGCGGCCTGCGTCAAGGTCGACGATACCGTGCCTGGCATCCTTGAAGGTCGTCGCGCCGGCATGTGGACGGTGGCACTGGTGTGTTCGGGCAACGCTCTGGGCCTCACCTATGAAGGCTACCGCGCCCTGGCTTCAGACACACTCGACAGCGAGCGCAAGCGCATCCACACCCTGTTCGAGGGTTCGCGCCCGCACTACCTGATCGACACCATCAACGAACTACCGGACGTGATTGCCGATATCAACAAGCGTCTGGCGCGCGGGGAAATGCCGCAAGCGGTGTAAAACATCAGGGCCCTGTCGCCGACACGCTGGAAGCCGGCGTTGCCGGCGATAGGGCCAGCGCATTACTGCTGATGACGCTCGACCCACACCGCATACTTGTCAATGAAAGTCTGCAAAAAAGGGCGAGTTTTCTCCGACAGCTTGCCATCATCATCGAACAAGCTCGCCGCGCCGCCGATATAGGCCTCTGGCTGCTGCATGCAAGGCACATCGAGAAACACCAGCGACTGGCGCAGGTGATGGTTGGCGCCAAAACCGCCTACGGCACCCGGCGAAACGCTGATCACCGCACCCGGCTTGCCACTCCAGGCACTCTGCCCATAGGGCCTTGATCCCACGTCGATGGCGTTTTTCAACACTCCCGGTACCGAGCGGTTGTACTCCGGGGTGACAAACAAAACCGCGTCACTGCTGCGGATCTGCTCACGGAAGGCCTTGTAGGCTGCTGGCGGATCGACATCAATGTCTTCGTTGTACAGTGGCAAATCGCCAATCTCGACTATCTTCAACCGGAGGTTCGCGGGCGCGAGCTGCGAAAGTGCCAAGGCAACTTTGCGATTGAAGGATTCCTTGCGCAAGCTGCCGACGACGACGGCTACCGAATACACCTGACTCATGGCGATTTCCTGCATGTAGGACAAAGGAAGTTGTAGGTATAGATGATCTACCCCGCATCTGAAGTTTTTTTCCGCGCCCGCAAAACTTACCCGGCAAATCAGTGGTCTATGCCTGACAGAAAACTTTTAGAGGTTGCACGGTAAATGACAGCAGTACTGGTCGGACAGTTTCATGCACGGGACGCAGAAGGCCGCATCTACCCCGTTCATGAGTTCCAGGAAGCCACCCTTGAGGCCGACGGTAGTGCCACATCCCTACCTATCACCACCTATAAGCTGGCCATCGGTGACAAGGTCAATCACCTGGGCGAGAACCGTTTCGAGCTGGCCCGCAGCGGTGTCGAAATCATCCGCATTCCTTGATGCAGTCAACGGTATAGACTCGCCCCTGCACCCCGTTCTCCTGCTGCAGACCATGCACATCGGCGACGAAGCCGGGAAAACCGCTGTCAAACGCGGCGGCAAAGGTCAGGTAGTCAATGATTGAACGGGTCGCTTCGGTAAAGCGTTCGCCCGGCATGACCAATGGAATACCGGGGGGATACGGCACCAACATCACCGCGCTGATACGTCCGAGCAATTGCGTGATCGGCACCGCTTCCACCTCACCACGTACCATCCGGTCATAGGCATCGGCGGGTTTGATCACCACTTGCGGCAAACAGGCAAACAACTGCTTGAGCTGTTTGGCGATGCTGTTGCTGCGGTAGCAGGCGTGCAATTGATCGCACAGGTCACGCAAACCCAGTCCTTGATAGCGCACAGGGTCGAGTCGGGCGACGCTGGGCAGGCTCTCGAGTAGATCGGTGTTGGCGTCATAGTTGCGTTTGAACTCCAACAGCTCGGTAAGTAAGGTGCTCCACTTGCCCTTGGTGATCCCCATAGAAAACAGGACAAGGAAGGTGTAGAGCCCTGTCTTCTCCACCACCAAGCCACGCTCCCAGAGAAATTTGCTGACCACCGCGGCCGGGATGCCGTGCGCACTTAACGCACCCACCTCGTTGAGCCCGGGAGTGACCAGGGTGACCTTGATCGGATCGAGCAACACATAGTCATCGCTGACATCGCCAAAGCCGTGCCACTGCGCTTGTGGCTCAAGCAGCCAGTCGGCAGTACTCACCTGCTGCATACCTTCGACCTGCGGTGGTTGCCAGATACTGAACCACCAGTCATCGGCAGCCATATGCTCGCGCAAATTGGCCATGGCCCGGCGAAAGCTCAAGGCTTCGTCGAACATTTCCTGCATCAACGACCGCCCGGTTGGCCCTTCCATCATCGTTGAGGCCACATCCAGCGAGGCCAGAATGCTGTACTGAGGCGATGTGGAGATGTGCATCATAAATGCTTCATTGAAGCGATCACGGTCCAGCTGGCGAGCGCCGCCGTCCTGCACATGGATCATCGACGCCTGACTAAAGGCGGCCAACAACTTGTGGGTCGAGTGAGTGCTAAACACCAGCGGGCTGTCGGCACTGCGTGTCGTCCCCATGGCGTAGCGCCCGGCAAAGAACGGATGGAAAGGCGCGTAGGCGTACCAGGCCTCATCAAAATGCAGCACGTCGACACTACCGGCCAACACCTGCTTGATCAGTTCAGCGTTGTAGCACAGCCCGTCATAGGTGGAGTTGGTGACAACGGCCATTTTTACCTTCGGTGCCCGCCCCTGGGTCAAGGGGTTGGCCTCGATCTTGGCGCGGATCGATTCAGGGCTGAATTCACTCAGCGGAATCGGCCCGATGATACCCAGCTCGTTGCGCTCAGGGCACAGGTACAAGGGGATTGCGCCGGTCATGATGATCGCGTGTACCACCGACTTGTGGCAGTTGCGATCCACCAACACCAGGTCATCGCGACCGACCATCGCGTGCCAGACGATCTTGTTGGCTGTGGACGTACCGTTGATGACGAAGAAGGTGTGATCGGCACCAAAATTCTTTGCCGCGCGGGCTTCGGCCGCCGCCAGGGGCCCGGTGTGATCCAGCAACGAACCCAACTCAGGCACCGAAACAGAGAGGTCCGAACGCAAGGTGTTTTCACCAAAGAACTGATGAAACGCCAACCCCACCGGGCTCTTGCGATATGCCACACCGCCGCCATGCCCCGGGGTGTGCCAGGAATAGTTGGACTGGGCGGTGTGCTGCACCAGCGCTTTGAAAAATGGTGGCAGCAGGCCATCGAGGTAATTGTGTGCCGCCCGCGCCACTTGCCGGGCCAGAAACGGCACGGTGTCTTCGAACAGGTAGAGAATTCCGCGTAGCTGGTTCAGCTCGCTGATGACATCGGCAGAAGCGTTTTCCAATGTCACCTGTTCGCCCAAGGCGAAGATCGGCAGGTGCGGAGCACGTAACCGCGCCAAGCGAATCAGCTCGACCATGTTCTGCAACCAATGGCTGTTGTCGGCCGAGCCTTGAGCCGCAATCAGCATGCAGGCCAAGCCGTGATGGGTCGAGGCGACCAGGCGCCCCTCATCATAATCGACTGCCGGCACAATGCTGAAGCCGTCCTGGGCCAATTCCTGGGCAATGCCGCGCACCCGTTCGCCAGCGACCGTATCGGCCTTGATGTCACGGTGAACGATCAGGACAGGGAACTTGAGGTCCTTGTACATGAGGGGGCGCCTGCTGCAAATGACGGATCGGTCATTTCAGGGTAGAAGCTCGCCAGCCCCCTTGCGCAGTAATCTGCTTCAGTTTGCCTCGGACATCTGCTGCCACAACGCCGGGCCACCGGTCGACTTGGCAACCGCTTCCAGGCGCGCGAGGTGTGCTTCCAGCTCCTGCTCGGTGGCCTGAATAATGCGCCCTGGCTGACGCCCGGCGATACGGCGGATTTCACTGCCGCGACGCGATTCGCTGCCTTCCTCGCCATCGGCGCCCTGCCCCGCCAGCGACAAGCTGGTCTGGCCACCGGTCATGCTCAGGTAGACGTCGGCCAGCAACTCCGAGTCGAGCAACGCGCCGTGCAATTCACGGCCGGAGTTATCAATACCGTAGCGTTTGCACAACGCATCGAGGCTGTTGCGCTGCCCTGGGTGGCGCGAGCGGGCCATCATCAAGGTGTCGAGGATGGTGCAGTGCTGAGAGATATCGGCGCGTTCGTGCTGGCCGATCAGGGCAAACTCGTTGTTGATGAAGCCAACGTCGAACGCCGCGTTATGGATGATCAGCTGCGCGCCCTGAATGAAGTCGAAGAACTCATCAGCGACTTCAGCAAACCGCGGCTTGTCGATCAGAAAGGCATCAGTGATACCGTGGACGCCGATGGCGCCTTCGTCACTCTCACGGTCGGGCTGCAGGTAGACGTGAAAATGGCGCCCGGTCAGGCGCCGGCCCATCAGCTCGACACAACCGATCTCGATAACCCGGTGGCCATCAGTGACCGGCATACCGGTGGTTTCGGTGTCCAGGACGACCGACCTGTTGTTCTGAATCTCCACGCCGGTGGTCTCCTGTCGCGTACAGCTTGTCTGGTTAGCCCGCCATTCTACCTCAGCTTAAGGCCGAGTGGCGGCTGCTATGCTCAGCGCAGGCCGCGTACTTCGTCAACGCCGCGATTGGCCAGTTGGTCGGCACGCTCGTTACCGTGATGACCGATGTGCCCGCGCACCCATTTCCAGGTCACCTTGTGGCGGCCGACCTGTTCATCGAGCAACTGCCAGAGGTCGGCGTTCTTGACCGGTTCCTTGGCCGCAGTTTTCCAGCCACGCTTTTTCCAGTTGACCATCCACTCGTTGATGCCCTTCATCACGTATTGAGAGTCAGTCACCAACAACACTTCGCACTCACGCTTGAGTGCTTCCAGACCTTTGATCGCCGCCATCAACTCCATGCGATTGTTGGTGGTCTCCAGCTCGCCGCCCCACAATTCCTTTTCGACGCCCTTGCAGACCATCAGCACACCCCAGCCGCCGGGGCCAGGGTTGCCCTTGCAGGCACCATCGGTAAAGATCTCGACGCTATCGCTCATTTACAGCCTATTCATCAATGATTGGAGCCCGCGCCTTGCGGGCCCGGAACTCAGGGTTCGGAATGGCGCCGGTTGACCTTGGCCATCGGCAATGGCAGCAGTTTGCCCATCGGCTCGCGGCGCTCCAGGCGCAGCGGTCGCAAGCCAACCACCATCTTGCGCGCCACCAGCAGGTAGACACCGCCGCCGGCACCCTGCCAGCCACCGGCAATCCGCTCCCAGCCAGCCAGGCGCTGCTGCCAGGCGGGGGACGCGAGCGGCGGACGATAGCACCCGAAGCGGCGTTTCTCCAGCGCAAAGCCCAACAGGTTGAGCCAGTCACCGACCCGCGAAGGGGAAATGCAGCGGGCCTTGCGCAAGGCATCATGGGCGAACACGCGACGCACGCCCCAGCTGCTCCAGGGATTGATCCCGATGATCAGCAGGTGACCACCCGGACGGACGCTGCTGGCCGCTTCGCGCAACAACCCATGGGGCGAGAGGCTGAAGTCCAGGCCGTGCTGGAGCACCACCACGTCGGCCGCATGCTCGCTCAGCGGCCAGGCCTGCTCTTCGCAGACGATCTCCACGCCCGGCAACGGCGCGCCCAGACGCACGTTGCGCTGCACCTGCGCAGCCTTGGGTGGCGCTTCGGCGCAAGGGCCGTAATGCACCAGGTAACCACCGAAGTAGCGCCCCAGTTCTTCTTCGAGCAAGCGTTGTTCTTCGTGAAGCATCAACTGCCCCAGGGGGCCGGCGAACCAGTCGCGGGCCAGGCTGATCAGCTCCAGCCACTGCGGATCGGCCTGGGCAAAGGCTTGATCGGTCATTGCAGTCTCCCTTGAAGGTTCTCGACAGCGTGCATAACTACTAAGATGCACCCATGTCCAACGTTTGGCGAATCGCACCATGATACAGATCGATGCCCTGCCCGCTTTCACCGATAACTACATCTGGTTGTTACAGGATTCTGCCAACCAGCGCTGTGCGGTGGTCGACCCGGGCGATGCGGCGCCGGTGCTGGCCTGGCTCAAAGGCCATCCGGGGTGGCAACTGAGCGACATTCTTGTCACCCATCACCACCATGACCACGTGGGCGGTGTCGAGCAGCTCAGGGCCGCCACGGGTGCCCGGGTGTGCGGCCCCGCGCACGAGCGCATCCCCGGCCGTGACTTGGCCCTGGACGATAACGCCAGCGTGCGCGTTCTGGGCCTGGAATTCCAGATCATTGCAGTGCCTGGCCATACCCTCGGGCACATTGCCTATTATTGTGGGCAAACTGCCACGCCACTGCTGTTCTGTGGCGACACCTTGTTTGCTGCCGGCTGCGGCCGCCTGTTCGAGGGGACGCCCGAGCAGATGCACCACTCCCTGGAGCGCCTGGCAGCGTTGCCTGCCCAGACCCTGGTGTACTGCACCCACGAATACACCCTGAGCAATCTGCGCTTTGCCAAGGCAGTGGAGCCGGAAAACCAGCACATTGCCCAACGCTTCGACGACGTTACCCAACTACGCGCACACGATCGCATCACGTTGCCCTCAACCCTGGCCCTGGAAAAGCTCACCAATCCCTTCCTGCGTACTGCCGAAACATCCGTTAAAGAAAAACTAGACGAACGGACCGGCCCGATAAACCCCACTCCAAGTGCTGTTTTTGCTGGGTTGAGGGCGTGGAAGGACAAGTTCTAAACAGCCGCTGCTAGGACCCGGAAGTTCTCAAAGGTTGACCACAGGGGGGCTGCTTTCTAGAATCGCCCGACATTTTTGCCCGGAACTTTGTCCCAGCCAATGTCGTCCAATAGCCGCAGAACCTTCAATTCCGTCGCCCTGACGCGCCTGGCCCAAGCCAGTGCGCTGGCCCTGGCCGCCACCCTGGTGGGCTGCCAGAGCACCCGTCAGCTCGACGAATCCGAGAGCGTTCGCGCGCACAACTACCAGGCGCGGATGAAGCAAAAGCCGCTGATCGTCCCGGTCAAACAAGCCGAGCAGGAGCCCCAGGATGTCTGGGAGCGCATGCGCCAAGGCTTCGCCCTGCAAGACGACATGGCCGTCAACCCGCGCATCGAACAGCAACGCCTGTGGTTCGCCAGCAACCCCTCCTTCCTGGAAACCGCTGGCGACCGTGGCAGCCTGTACATCCATTACATCGTCGAGCGCCTCGAAGAGCGCAACATGCCGCTGGAGCTGGCGCTGCTGCCGGCAATCGAAAGCGCCTACAACCCGATGGCTTACTCCCGGGCCCATGCCGTAGGGTTGTGGCAGTTCATCCCGTCCACCGGCCGTCACTTCAACCTGCGCCAGACCAGCTTCTACGACGGTCGCCGTGACATTACCGCCTCGACCAACGCCGCCCTCAACTACCTGTCGCGCCTGCACGACATGTTCAATGGCGACTGGCTGCTGGCGCTGGCGGCCTATAACGCTGGCGAAGGCACGGTCAGCCGGGCGATCGAACGCAACGAACGACTGGGTTTGCCGACCGACTACTGGAACCTGCCGCTGCCGCAGGAAACCCGTAACTATGTGCCCAAGCTTCTGGCCCTGTCACAGGTGGTCATGACGCCGCAAGCGTACGGCATAAACCTCAACCCGATTGCCAACGAACCCTATTTCGAAGCCGTCGCCATCAAGGATCGCCTGGACCTGTCGCGTGTAGCCGCTCTGGCCGAGATTGATGAAGACGAGATGCTGCAGCTCAACCCGGCGTTCAAGAAGCGCATGACGGTTGATGGCCCGCAGCAACTGCTGGTGCCGACTGCCAAGGCGCAGCTGCTGACGGCCAGCCTGTCGAACATGAAGCCGGATGAACTGCTGTCGTTGCAGCCGAAAAAAGCCGTGTTCGAAGCAGCACTGGCCGAGGCCGCACCACGCACCACGACCACCCGCAGCAGCCGCTACCGGGTCAAGCACGGCGACAACCTGGGCAGCATCGCCAAGGCCAACAAGGTCAGCGTCAAAGACCTGCAGCGCTGGAACAAATTGTCGGGCCATAGCCTCAAGGCCGGCCAGACCCTGGTCATGCAAAGCGCCCAGCCAGTCGGCAAAAACCAGAAAAAATCCACGCAGTACAAGGTACGCAAAGGCGACTCCCTGTACGCGGTGGCCAAGCGTTTCAACGTCGAGATGCAGCACCTCAAACGCTGGAATCCTCGTAGTGGTCACGCCCTCAAGCCAGGCCAGACCCTGACCGTTTACCTCCCGCACTAAGCAACAGGCTCCGTGCGATAAGCCGGAGCCAGCCTCACCGTCCTGGCGGACCTCTTTTTCCAGCCGATACAAGCTGTTACTGTAGCTGGAACAAAGCCCAAGCCGCCTGGATCGGATCGCCGACTTGATACGTCCCCTCCTGTTGCTGTCATTCAGCCTGGTCTTGAGCTTTCCCGCGGGCGCCACAATCAGCGAAAGCCATGGTTACGCCCAGTTCGGCACGCTCAAGTATTCAGCCAAATTCACCCATTTCGACTGGGTCAATCCGCAAGCGCCCAAGGGCGGCACCTTGCGTGCCATGGCATTTGGCACGTTCGATACCCTCAACCCGTACACGTTCAAGGGTTCAAGCCCGGTCACCACGCCAAACTTCCTCCAGTATGGGGTCACCGAGCTCAATGAGCCGTTAATGGTCGGTACCGGTCAGTACGATCCCTCAGGGGATGAACCGACATCGAGTTACGGGCTGATCGCCGGCTCCGTGGAGTACAGCGAGGACCGCAGCTGGGTGGTGTTCAATCTGCGCCCGGAAGCACGCTTCCATGACGGCCATCCGATTACCGCCAGCGACGTGGCGTTTTCCTATCGCACCCTGCTCAAGGAAGGTCACCCGATCTACCGCACCAACCTGCAGGAAGTGAAACGGGTCGACATCCTCAACCCGCGGCGTATTCGCTTCGTGTTCAAGCGTGCCGGCAATCCCTTGCTGATCCTGCGCCTGGGCGAAATGCCGGTACTGCCAGCACACTACTGGAAAGGTCGCGACTTCAAGGCCACCACCTTTGAGCCGCCACTGGGCAGCGGCCCCTACCGCATCAGCCAGGTCCAGCCGGGGCGCCGCCTGGTGTTCGAGCGGGTCAAGGATTACTGGGGCAAGGACCTTGCGGTTAACCGTGGGAAATACAACTTCGCCCGGGTCGAGTACGAGTTTTACCGCGACAGCGCCGTGGCCTTCGAAGCGTTCAAAGCCGGTGAGTTCGATATCTACATCGAGCACCAGGCCAAGAACTGGGCCAACGGCTACAACTTCCCGGCAGTACGTCGTGGCGAGGTGATCAAGGCGCAGATCCCGCACAAGATCCCAACCCAGACCCAAGGCCTGTTCATGAACAGCCGCCGCCCAGCCTTCAGCGATGCCAGGGTCCGCCAGGCACTGGGTTTGATGCTGGATTTCGAGTGGACCAACCGCGCCTTGTTCAGCAGCGCCTACCGCCGCGCCACCAGCTATTACCCAAACAGCGAATTTGCCGCCAGCGGTCTGCCGGTGGGCAAAGAGTGGCTATTGCTTGCGCCCTACCGCGAGCAATTACCAGCAGCCATGTTTACCGAACCTTACAAGGTCAGCCACACCGACGGGCGCGGCATCAATCGCCAGACCCTGCGCCAGGCCCTCAAGCTGTTGGCCCAGGCGGGCTGGAAGCTCAACGGCCAGCGCCTGCTCGATAGCAACGGCACGCCGCTGAAACTTGAACTGTTGCTGGTCAATCCGAACCTGGAGCGGATCCTGCAACCTTATGTCGAAAATCTTGCCAGCATCGGCATCGATGCGCGCTTGCGCACCGTGGACCGGGCCCAGTACAAACAACGCCTGGACCAGTTCGACTTCGACATGATTCTGATGACCCTGAACCAGACCCTCAGCCCCGGCCTTGAACAGTGGTTGTACTTTCACTCAAGCCAGGCCTCGACCAAAGGCAGCAAGAACTATGCTGGCGTGAAAGACCCGGTGATCGATCACCTGCTCGACACCCTGCTCGCCGCCCAAAGCCGCGATGAACAAGTGGCAGCGGCACGCGCCCTGGACCGGACGCTACTCTGGCAGCACTACATGATTCCCAACTGGTACCTGGACAATCACCGCCTGGCCTACCGCAACCGGTTCGCCTTCGTCACCACGCCGCCCTACACCCTGGGGCTCAATAGCTGGTGGATAAAGCCTTCGGAGAACACCCAATGATGTCACTGCCCCGCCTGCGCCTGAAGGCCTGCGCCCTGCTGCTGACCTGTCTGAGTGCCCAGGCACTGGCCGCCCCGCAACACGCCCTGACCCTGTATGACGAAGCGCCCAAGTACCCAGCCAACTTCAAGCACTTCGATTACGTCAATCCGGATGCCCCCAAAGGCGGCACCTTTCGCCAGGCCGGTTTCGGCGGCTTCGACAGCCTAAACCCGTACATCAACAAGGGCGTTCCGGCCGACGACATCGGCCTGATCTATGACACCCTGATGACCCAAAGCCTGGACGAACCCTTCACCGAGTACGGCCTGGTGGCCGGCAAGATCGAGAAGGCCCCGGACAACAGCTGGGTGCGCTTCTACCTTCGCCCTGAAGCGCGCTTTCACGATGGCCACCCGATTCACGCCGACGACGTGGTGTTCACCTTCAACACCTTAATCAAACAGGGCGCACCGCTGTTTCGTGGCTATTACGCTGACGTTGCCGAGGTCATCGCGGAAGACCCACAGCGCGTCCTGTTCAAGTTCAAGCACAATAACAACCGCGAGTTACCACTGATCCTCGGCCAGCTGCCGGTGCTGCCCAAGCATTGGTGGGAAGGCCGTGACTTCACCAAGGGCAACCTGGAAGTTCCGCTGGGCAGCGGTCCGTACCAGGTTGCAGAGGTCAAGGCTGGACGCTCGATCCGCTATGAAAGGGTCAAGGACTACTGGGGCAAGGACCTCGCCGTCAATCGTGGTTTCTACAACTTCGATGTCATGACCACCGACTACTACCGCGACAATTCAGTGGCCCTCGAAGCACTGAAGGCTGGTCAGTTCGACTACCGCCTGGAAACTGCAGCCAAAAGCTGGGCCACCGCTTACGACGTGCCTGCCGTGAGGCAAAAGCGCCTGATCCTGGAAGAGCTCCCCAACGGCAACCCGACCGGCATGCAGGGATTTGTCTACAACATACGCCGCCCAGTGTTCCAGGATGTGCGTGTTCGGGAGGCGTTGAGCCTGCTGCTGGACTTCGAATGGACCAACAAGCAGCTGTTCAACGGCGCCTATACCCGCACCCGCAGTTACTTCGAGAATTCCGAAATGGCCGCCCGCGGGCTGCCGGATGAAGCCGAACTGAAGATTCTGGAACCGCTGCGCGGCAAGGTCCCCGAGCACGTCTTCACGCAAGCCTTCAGCAACCCTGTCACCGACGGCAGCGGCATGATCCGCGAGCAACAGCGCAAGGCCTACAAGCTGCTGCAGGATGCCGGCTGGCGCATTGTCGATGACAAGATGGTCGATGCTCAGGGCAAACCGGTATCGATCGAGTTTCTCGTCGCCCAGACCGAGTTTGAGCGCGTGTTGCTGCCGTTCAAGCGCAACCTGTCTGACCTGGGCATCGAGCTGGTGATCCGCCGCGTCGATGTCTCGCAATACATCAACCGCCTGCGCTCACGGGATTTCGACATGATTGTCGGCGGTTTCCCGCAATCCAACTCGCCAGGAAACGAACAACGCGAATTCTGGCAGAGTGCCGCTGCGGACAACCCCGGCAGCCGCAACTTCATCGGCTTGAAAGACCCGGCCATCGACAGCCTGGTCGAAGACCTGATCAACGCCGACTCGCGTCAGAGCCTGATCGAACACTGCCGCGCCTTGGACCGCGTCCTGCAATGGGGCTACTACCTGATCCCCAACTGGCACATCAAGACCTGGCGGGTCGCCTACTGGAACCACATAGGTCATCCCAAGGTATCGCCCAAGTACGACATTGGCATCAACACCTGGTGGATCAAGCCGGACGTCGAGCCTGCCGTGCCACTGACGCCAGACACTGCGCCAACCGAAGGGGCGCACTAGTATGCTGGCCTATATCTTTCGCCGTTTGCTGCTGATCATTCCGACGCTGCTCGGCATCCTGGTCATCAACTTCATCATCATCCAGGCCGCTCCTGGCGGCCCGGTCGAGCAGATGATCGCCAAGCTCGAGGGCTTCGAAGGCGCCACCAGCCGTATCGCCGGTGGTGGTGCCGAAGTGTCGGTAGCCGGCTCCAACTACCGCGGCGCTCAAGGCCTGGACCCGGCCCTGATCAAAGAAATCGAAAAGATGTATGGCTTCGACAAGTCGGCGCCGGAACGTCTGTGGATCATGATCAAGAACTACGCCCACCTGGATTTTGGCGACAGTTTCTTTCGTGATGCCAAGGTTATCGACCTGATCATCGAGAAGATGCCGGTGTCGATCTCCCTGGGGTTGTGGAGCACGCTGATCATGTACCTGGTGTCGATCCCTCTGGGCATCGCCAAAGCCACCCGCCACGGCAGCCATTTCGATGTCTGGACCAGTTCGGCAATCATCATCGGCTATGCGATTCCGGCGTTTCTGTTCGCTATTTTGCTGATCGTCCTGTTCGCCGGTGGAAGCTACCTGGATTGGTTCCCGTTGCGCGGGCTGACCTCGAATAACTTCGATGAGCTCAGCACCGCTGGCAAGATCCTCGACTACTTCTGGCACCTGGTCCTGCCCGTTACCGCTCTGGTAATCGGCAACTTTGCCACCATGACCTTGCTGACCAAGAACAGCTTCCTCGATGAGATCAACAAGCAGTATGTGGTCACCGCCAAGGCCAAGGGTCTGAGCCCGAACCGGGTGCTGTATGGCCATGTGTTTCGCAACGCCATGCTGCTGGTCATCGCCGGTTTTCCGTCGGCCTTCATCGGCATTTTCTTTACCGGCTCGCTGCTGATCGAGGTGATCTTCTCCCTTGACGGCCTCGGCCTGATGAGTTTTGAGGCCGCCATCAATCGCGACTACCCGGTGGTTTTCGGCACCTTGTTCATCTTCACCCTGCTGGGCCTGGTGGTGAAACTGATCGGCGACCTGACCTACACCCTGGTCGATCCACGTATTGATTTCGGCAGCAGGGAGCACTGATATGAACCTGTCCCCGCTCAACCGTCGACGCTTCGAGCGCTTCAAGGCCAACCGCCGTGGCTGGTGGTCGTTATGGCTGTTCCTGATCCTGTTTGGCCTAAGCCTGGGCGCCGAACTGATCGCCAACGACAAGCCCTTGGCCGTGCGTTACGACGGCGAATGGTATTTCCCGGCGCTCAAGCGCTACCCGGAAACCACCTTCGGCGGCGAATTTCCACTGGAGGCCAACTACAAGAGCCCCTACATCCGTGAATTGCTGGCCGCCAAGGACAGCTGGGTGCTGTGGGCGCCGATCCCATTCAGCTACCAGAGCATCAACTACGACCTCAAGGTCCCCGCCCCTGCGCCCCCCTCGACGCAGAACTGGCTGGGTACCGACGACCAGGGCCGTGACGTGCTCGCCCGGGTCATTTACGGCTTTCGCATCTCAGTGCTGTTCGCCCTGACCCTGACCATTCTCAGCTCGATCATCGGCGTGCTGGCGGGCGCCCTGCAGGGGTTCTATGGCGGCTGGGTGGATCTGGCCGGGCAACGCTTCCTGGAGATCTGGTCGGGCCTGCCAGTGCTGTACCTGCTGATCATCCTCGCCAGCTTCGTCCAACCGAACTTCTGGTGGCTACTGGGGATCATGCTGCTGTTTTCCTGGATGAGCCTGGTGGATGTCGTGCGCGCCGAATTTCTGCGTGGGCGCAACCTCGAGTATGTCCGTGCAGCACGTGCCCTGGGTATGCAGGACGGTCCGATCATGTTCCGGCATATCCTGCCCAACGCCATGATCTCGACCATGACCTTCATGCCGTTCATCCTCACCGGCGCCATTGGCACCCTGACCGCCCTGGACTTCCTCGGCTTCGGCTTGCCGCCCGGCGCGCCATCTCTGGGTGAGCTGGTGGCTCAAGGCAAGTCCAACCTGCAAGCGCCGTGGCTGGGTATCAGTGCCTTTGCCGTACTGGCGCTGATGCTCAGCCTACTGGTGTTTATTGGTGAATCCGCCCGCGATGCCTTCGACCCGAGGAAATAAAATGAGCAACGAAACCTTGATCGAAGTGCGCGACCTGGCTGTCGAGTTCACCTCAGGTGATCAGGTCCAGCGCGTGGTCGAAGGCATCAGCTTCGACATTCGCCGTGGCGAAACCCTGGCTTTGGTCGGCGAGAGCGGTTCAGGCAAGTCAGTGACCGCCCATTCGATTCTGCGCCTTTTGCCCTACCCGCTGGCCCGTCACCCGTCCGGGACCATTCATTACGAAGGGCGCGACCTACTGACCCTGGATGAAAAGCAGATGCGCGGCATTCGTGGCAACCGCATCGCGATGATCTTTCAGGAGCCGATGACGTCGCTCAACCCGCTGCACAACATCGAAAAGCAGATCAACGAGATCCTGCTATTGCACAAAGGCCTGCGCGGCAAGGAGGCCACTGCACGCACGCTGGAGCTGCTTGACCTGGTAGGCATCCCTGAGCCACACAAACGCCTCAAAGCGTTGCCACACGAGCTCTCAGGAGGCCAGCGACAGCGAGTAATGATCGCCATGGCCTTGGCGAACGAACCGGAGCTACTAATTGCCGACGAACCGACCACGGCACTGGACGTCACCGTCCAGCTGAAGATCCTTGAATTGCTCAAGTCGCTGCAGGCACGCCTGGGCATGTCGCTGCTGCTGATTAGTCATGACCTGAATCTGGTCAAGCGCGTCGCGCATCGGGTATGTGTGATGCAGCGCGGCTGCATCGTCGAACAGGCCGACTGCGCGACGCTGTTCCACAGCCCCAAACATGCCTACACGCAGATGCTTCTAGGTGCCGAGCCCAGCGGCGGCCCCGCCGACAACCCGGCAGGTAAGCCGATGCTTGAGGTTGAAGACTTGCGCGTCTGGTTCCCGATCAAAAAGGGGCTACTGCGGCGCACCGTCGATCACGTCAAGGCGGTCGACGGCATCAACTTCAGCCTGCCTCAGGGACAGACCTTGGGCATCGTCGGTGAAAGCGGCTCGGGCAAATCCACCCTGGGCCTGGCAATCCTGCGGCTGCTGGGCAGCCAGGGCGCCATTCGCTTTCAGGGCACCGCCCTTGAAGGTTTGAATCAACAACAGGTACGCCCCTTGCGGCGGCAAATGCAGGTGGTCTTCCAGGATCCCTTCGGCAGCCTCAGCCCGCGCATGTGCGTCAGTGACATCGTTGGCGAAGGCCTGCGCATTCATCGCATGGGCACAGCAGCCGAACAAGAGCAAGCAATCATTGCCGCCTTGCAGGAAGTAGGCCTGGACCCTCAGGCCCGCCATCGCTATCCCCATGAGTTTTCCGGTGGCCAGCGCCAGCGCATCGCCATCGCCAGGGCCCTTGTGCTCAAACCGGCGCTGATCCTCCTGGACGAACCCACCTCGGCCCTGGACCGCACGGTGCAACGACAAGTGGTCGAGCTGTTGCGCTCACTGCAGAGCAAGTACAACCTGACCTACCTGTTCATCAGCCATGACCTCGCGGTGGTCAAAGCCTTGAGCCATCAGTTGATGGTGGTCAAGCAAGGCAAGGTGGTGGAACAAGGTGCCGCAGCGGATATCTTTGCTGCACCGCAACATGCCTATACCCGGCAGTTGCTCGAAGCCGCCTTCCTGGCCCCTGCCACGCGGTAGGAGCAACTGTCTGTCACCTAGTTAACTGTGGGAGCTGGCGCTAGCCGGCGATGGGGCGCGTAGCGCCCCTGGCCCGATCGCAGCCTCACGGCAGCGGCTACAACGGGGCAGTCAAGGTTGCCCCGTCGCCACAAAAAAGGCCGCTTACGCGGCCTTTTCTGTTTCAAGCACGGATCACTCAGTAGCGAGTGATATCCGCTTTGGCTTCCAGCTGCTTGCGGTAAGCAGCAAAGTCCTGCTGACCCGCACGCGACGCGAGGAAGCGGCGATAGGTCGCTTTCTCTTCGTCGGTAGCCGAAGCACCTTCGTTGACACCATTCAGGCGCAGTACAACCAAGCTGCCATCATTGAGGGCAACACTGCTGTAGACCGGCTTGTCCTTGGCCTCAGGCTTGCTCATGCGGAACACCGCCTGCAGCTCGACCGGATCGATGCCCTCCTGACTGCGCGAGACCGCCTCCTGAACCTTCCAGCTTTGACCTTCCTGGCTAGCGTCAGCGGCGATACTGCCGTCACGCAGGCCAGCGATCAGCGCATCAGCCTTGGCTTTCACAACAGCAGTCGCCTGCTCCTGAGCCAGGTGCTTGCGAATGCTTTCGGAGACCAGCTCCAGACCCAGTTGCTCTGGCTTGCGGTGCTCTTTGACGCGCAGTACCACGATGGTTTCCGGATCCAGCTCGATGGCAGTGCTGTTGGCGCCCTCTTCCAGTACTTCCTTACTGAAAGCAGCCTGAACCACAGCACGGTTGGCCGTGATACCTTCGCCACCTTCACGGCCGAACGCCGGAGCGGTCTGCACCTTCAGGCCCAGTTCTTGGGCTGGCTGAGCCAGATCGGACGCTTCGAATGCAGCGTCTTCCAGCTGCTTGGTCACTTCGACAAAGCGCTGTTCAACCTGCTGGGTCTTCAGCTCACGGGTCAGCTTGTCCTTGAGGCTGGCGAACGTCGGCACTTCAGGGGCCTGTACATCCAGCAGCTTGATCAGGTGGAATCCGTACTCAGTGCGTACCGGCGCCGATACCTGATCCTTGTTCAGCGCATACAGCGCCTCTTCGAAGGCTGGGTCATAGACGCCCTGCCCGGCATAACCAAGGTCACCGCCATTATTGGCCGAACCTGGATCCTGGGAGAATTCCTTGGCCAGGGTGGCGAAGTCTTCACCTTTGGCCAGACGCTGCTGGATCTCTTCGATCTTCGCTTTGGCCTGGGCTTCGTTCACCTTGTCGTTGACTTCGATGAGGATGTGCGCGGCATGACGCTGCTCGGCCAGGT
>RCUI01000118.1_pt1 | contig 28889 bp, 33 predicted proteins | sample 2166121 | NCBI WGS metagenome assembly RCUI01 (sample SAMN09932700, study PRJNA488358) | compost metagenome | feature: garden; material: soil; isolation source: compost soil in succinic acid-enriched culture | place: Germany: Experimental Botanical Garden Goettingen | collected 2016-01-27
GGGGTGGGTCAATTTTACTTCGGTAGGGTGGGTCAGTTTTCAACCGGTGTTGACATCTAATAGCTATCGCACATTCAGCCCCTTGGTCATAGGCCTTCTGAATTGCGGCAGCAAAATCAGCCTTGATGTGTCCGTCGCTGCCTTTGCGGGCCGCTAGGGTCAGCTTTTTGGCTTTAGCCTGAACGATGATGATCCGATCCCCGAAGATGACCAGCACGTCCGCTTCAGCGACGATCCGCTTCCCCTCGATCAAATTGACGTTGGTGTGGACATTTGACTTTCCGAAGACCGATACCAAGCGGCGCAGAGAAAACTGTTCGGTAAATCCACCACGATTGTCTGAGGCCTGTTGCTTGTAATCCTTATCCTGATTCATCCAGAAGAAAGGCGATTCGTACAGGGCTTCGAAAATCATGTGATGAGAGAACAGTAGTACTGAGTCCCGACCTGTTGGCAGCAAAGGGGTAGCGGCTACCTGGTTGAAGTCTCCAACCTCCTTGAACAGGTCATTATCACCACTGAACGTCAGCGCTTTGAAAACTGCCTCAACGACATCTAGCTCCTGGCCCGAAAAATGAGCTACCTCTTGCGTCCTGAACTCGAAAAACTCAAGCACCGAGCCTGTTGGCATCTGGCCTACCTGGGGTTCACCAGTCAATCGCGCTCCAGTGTTAACTCGCTCGTCCATCAACGAACACATCGCGCGCGCCACTCGTAACGCTTGGGCACAGTTGAACCCCATGACCCGCTCTAACCAGGGATCATCCGGAGCGTGTTTCTCTACAAAAAAATCTCGATACTGGAAGCTGTACGCTGATTCGGTGGCATAGAACATAGGCTCCTTCATCATCGCCCCTTGCCAAAAGTCCTCCACAACTTCGCCCTTCTGAGCTTGGGGGGCCAGGTCGCCGATCATCTGGCCGCTCAGAGCGCTGTGAAGCTCACCCAATAGCTGGTCAGTGCGGGAGGCATAGCTTCTAAGTGTGGCTTCATCGACCTCAGACAGATCGAGAGGCTGACGCATCATCAGACCCAACACCGTGCTTATTTCATTGCGGTTGAGTCTTTTACGGTCAAATAGATGGTCAAGGTCAGAAGGCTTATGCTCGCCTTGGAACGACACAAAGTTGTCGCGATGACAAATCCCGGCTATAGCATGAGCGTAGCCGGGTCGAGCCGTCAGATTTATCAGTTCCTTAAAAACTTCGGCTTCGCTTCGGTGCGTGGGATTCATTCCTGCTGCTCCAAGGTTCGTGATTCCTATGGGAGAGTGGACTTCCCGTCTACCCCCCACCATCGATGATGTTGCTTGACGACCTTACTCGTTGGATTTTGGCACATATCGGTTATCGGGTATGGCAGCGCTCAAGCGACATTCTAGTCAGCCGAAACCTACACCCCGAATTCCTTGGCCATGGTGCTAATGACATAGGGATGAGCTGTGGGTTGATTGTCTACGTCCAGATCGAAGCGAGCTGCCTGGTAGTCGGGATCAAAGACCACCGGAGGCTTAGGTCAATTGCCGACTCAAGAGCCCGCATGCCCACAGCGCTGATCGCTCTCTGCTGATCTTGCGAGATGTTTATATAGGTCATAGCTAGTACTTTCCTTATCTACTGTCTTCATCCCCTCCCCCGGTCAACCTGAACAAGCTGCGCTTGGGTCAACGCCAATGATGGGGATGGATCAAGGCCCGCAACCAAGACGATCAGTGCCTCTGAGCACAAATCGTCGAATAGGCGCATCGATTGCAGTGTTTGCCTCGGGTTGCTTTGCGCTCGCCAGCACGCAATGCGCCGATCGCCTTAAACACACTGGTACTGCTCGCTCTTGCAGACGGAACTGCGTCTTCAGAAAGCCCCGTGACGAGCGAATGAATGGAAATTCGGTTGCAGCGTCTGCCTCCCAGGTTCTCCAGGATGGGCCGAACATTTCGCGCTACAGCACTCAGGCCTACTCCCGTGCGCAGCCAGATCACTTCCCCACTCGCCTCGCGAAGCATCCAGGGCATGGTAATGGCCTGACCATTGACGCTGGCAGTCGTTTCGGGAACGTAAGATGCACTACCCGGCTGCCATGAAGCACCTCGATTGAAGGCGATCCAAGCGTGCTCCATTAGCATCTTGTCCTCCTCCCATGTCGGTAACGGCTTCTCGCCCCAGCCTTTAAGGAAGGCGTCATCGGTCTTCATTCCATCCCGGTAGAAGTATTCAAGCCCTGCCAGCACTGCTCGACGAGCCCGAATTGAGACGTCCAACTCCTGTTCAATCGGAAGACTCAACTCGTGGGCATAGTGATATTGCAGGGAGCAGGTCATGAATCCATCTAGGGCAGCGAAGGTCATCGCCACGGGTGGTGTCATGGCTACGCGCGGGACAGTCGCCGCTACAGGAGCTGAGGCCCTCGCGACGCTAGCAGGAATGACTGAAGGATCACGCAAGGGATCGGGAATCGTCGCTGCATCAGTGCCGCCGTAGACCTTCAACCGATCTTTCGCCCTGGACAGGCCCACGTACAACAAATTGTTCCGCTCGATGGCCTCACCTTGGAGGCGCAGGGCTTGCGTGCTGTGCAGCGCCTCAGGGGGTAGCAGCAACGCCTGGCGATCATCAAAACGTGGCGGTGCCTCTGCTCCAAACTTGGTCTTTTCGACGTTGGCCATGTGCACGACGTCGAACTCAAGCCCTTTGCTGCCATGGACGGTCATGAGCCTCACAGCGTCGATCGCAGCCGCCTCGGGTGGAAGCGCGCGCTCCGCTGATCGTTGCCCGATATACCGCCTAAAATCTTCTCTGACCAAAAACTTCGATAACGTCGCTTGGCTGCCAACGCCATCACTGTTGCGAACCCCGTAGAGGAATTGCCACAACGCCAGGCGATTGATCTGCGCAGAGGCAGACTGGTCAGCCAGCGACTCCAACCCAAAGCCTTTTTCAAACAGCAGGTCACAGACAAACACCCAAGGGCGGGAGCTTCGCGTGGCCCCTTCCAACAAGTCACTCAACACCTGGACAACCTGCTGCCCTTGCGCTGACAGCCCTGGAACGGCGCGGCTTAGCCAACGACCACGCTGGTGGATGAACCCTAGCTTGGACAAGTTCGTCAGCACCTCGATGTCTGCCGCCAGCATCCTCATGTTGGCACGTCTGAACAAGCCGAGCAGCGCACCAGGCGAACGCTGCGTCAGCAGTTGCATCAGGCACATGAATTCTTTGACTTCGGCCCTCTGGTTCAACTCACCCAGGTGCAACACAGGAATTCCAGCCGCCTCGATGTCTTGGGCAAGCTTGTCCACTTGTGCATTCGTTGAGCTGATGATGCCCTGAGTGCCGTACGAGTGCCCTGCCGCTCGACACTGAGTAATCTCAGTGACGATGACACTGCTCTGAGCATCCCTTTGGCTGTGTAGTAGAGCTGGCATAACCCCGCTCACGGAGCGAGAAGGTGATACAGGATCGAGAGGCACGAATGGCTGCAACACATGATCGGTTCCAGCCCGTTCGACCAAGCGAAGAATCTCTGGAGAGCTGCGTCGGTTGATGCCCAAGCTGTATCGCTTGATAGAGGCAGCCTGTCCTCTGGCAACGTACGCCTCATCAAACTTGAGCAGACTTTGGATCGACGCGCCACGCCAGTGATGAATAGCCTGACGAATATCACCGACCACCCACAAGCAACGTTGCGGCGATCCGATCTTTTTGACGAACTCGATCATCACATGGTTGACGTCCTGGTACTCATCCACCAAGACGTGATCGTACTGCTCTAGGAAAGCGGCCAGGGACGGACGATCATCACGCGCCTGTACAGTGGGGCGAACCAAAAGGTCTGGATAGTCCACCCACCCTTCTCGCCGTAGTACGGCTTCGTAGGCCCTGTAGAGGGTAACAATGTCGTTCCGCTCTCGCTCAACATCGGGCTCGACCGCCGGCAATGCTCGAACGATCGCAGCGTAGTCGTCCGGGGTGAGCAGCTCCTCCTTCAGGCGATGGATGATCCTCAAAACATCAGGCAACCAGTCGTAGGGGTTGCTCAACCTGAAGAAATATTCGAGCTGCAGGGCGGGCAGCTCTTCGACCATCATCCTGACTTGCTGCAGCGCGTCAGCGATCTTGATCTGAGGTGTCAGACCGAAGAGAAGGTTGTGCTTTCGCAGCAGCTCAAGTCCGAACGAATGGAAGGTGCCAGCCCATACTTGTGAAGCATTCGGGACATTGGCTGCCGTCAACCGTTCGACAAGCTCCTGGGCGGCGCGGTTAGTAAAGGTCATCACCAAAATTCTATTGGCAGGAACCCCACTGGCGATCAAATGGGCCACTCGGTGTACCAACGTCGTGGTCTTACCGGTTCCTGGGCCCGCAACCACATTGACGAACCTCTCTGGAGCCTCCGCCGCAAGACGCTGGGCATCGCTTGGGGGATGTGCAGGAGCTGAAGGAACTGGAGGGACATCTGGGAGCAGCAGCGCGTCAGCCAATTGCTGCCTTACGACTTCTAGCGGCAACAGAAAGTGCGTCGCTATCAATCGAGAACGCCATCCTGCTGACCACAATGCTCTTGCTACCGTCCTGGGTAGCAGCAGTTCTCGCGCAAAGACGTTTGCCTGAAGCTCATTGCGCTCCCATGCACCATACCCCTCCACCACTGCACTGCCGGGGCTGGTGGTGCTGGGGTTGCCAGTGGTGGTATCAACTTCATCGTCGGGGTCGGCGATAAAAGACACTGTGGAAGTGCCAGGGGCAGGTTGGGGTGAGTCGAGATACCAATGGCCCAGTTCATGAGCCAACAGATAAGCCTTCGCCTCAGGTCGAACGTCATCACGAATCAGGATGGTGCGCATCGACCGCTGTAGAAGCGCATCGGCTCCACCCAACGCATAGTCATCGGGAGCCACCCACTCGATCGCAATGCCTAACGTCGCTTCAGCAACGTCAATCAGTTGCTTGCTGGTCGGATACTGTTCACCGCACGCAGCGATGAGTTTCGCCCGTGCATTGATGGCCTGGATTCGTGCACGGTCGAAAGGATTCATATCAGTCCCCTAAGGCCAACAGTTGCGCCTCTTCGTCATGAGGTAAGTTGAGCGCTTTCACCGCCTCCTCCCAAGAAACAGGCTCTTTTAGCACCCTTGGTTGGCCGTTGGGCGCTTTAAAGGAAGGTGCCGCTAGCTGACGGAAATTCAGACTCACCGCTTCATTCATCGCTTCTGGCGAAACCTGGAAATACTCGGCGACATCTCTCATCAAGACGCCCGGTGCACGAACTATCCCAACCAGCACCTCGTTGACCAATCTGCGCTTGCCGGGAAGGCCCAGGTGATTTGCCAGCTCGTTGGCTTTAGGGCCTACAAGACCTGCAATCGCGGCTTGTGCACGTGCCACTTCAGCTGGATCAGCGATTACCTGGGCAGCGGTGGCAGAGATTGCTTGGGCAGTGGCAGAGATGGATGAGGCAACGGTCTGGGCTTGTGGACAATGGGACAGCTCCTCAGCCAATAGCCCACCAACGATTTGAGAAGCCGACCGACCGTACTCCTTCGCGGTCAACTTGAGCTCCAGACCGAGCTTGCGATCAAGCCTGGCCATCCACTGCGCGGACTCGCCATCATAGCTCGCCACCTTCTGCTCATAGCCGTCGAGCACCTTTCTCCCGCTACGCTCTTCGATCGCATCTTCAAAACGCTCGTAGCCACTCTCGACCATGTCTCGCACAAGCACAGAGAATTTCTTGTTCTGCTTCTCTGCAACGGCCTTAAGCGCTTCATGCATAGCTACCGGCACATACACGCCTACCGTCTGCAACGTGCCCTTGGTGCTGGTCACGGGTGCAGATCGCGGCGCCTGCGATGCACGAGGCAAAGCGGGTTCGTAATGACTGCGCATAGACACCTCCTGTGGCGACGCTTGGGTTTGTAGACCTTCGGGAGTTACGGGCTTGGGTTCGTCCTGCCCTGGCTCACCTTGCTGCAGTTGCTGTTGCTTCGATTGCTGCTTCGGTGCATCTTGAAGGGATGATAGTGCTGAGCCATCAATGGTCGGCGGAACCACCATGTTGGCAGTCAGGTCGGCCATGACCTGCTTGGCAAGAAGATCTGGGGTTGCCGCCTGCACCTTCAGGATCTGTCCCGCCGGCATAGCAACCGTACACTGACAAATGTCCCCTACCATCTGAAAATCCGCCGTCGCAGACACCCATCCCAGGTAATCCGACCACGCCCTAAGCGGAGCGTTGAGGGCTGGAGACGGCAAATTGACATTACGTTTCATGGTAGACTCTGGGCATCGTGACGGAAGCAGTGGCGCGCCAGGAGGCGCCTGTATATCATCTTTATATCACTCGCGATGGTAGGGACACAATTGGTCGACGCTCATTTTTCCAGGGCTATCCGAGGTTCAGTGAGCCAGTGGATGCACGATAACTCGCTCGAATCCTGCCTTGCAGCGCTCGACAATCCGGTGGAGCTTGGCGCGCACCTGCTACCCCAAGTCGTCGCTGCTCTCGCGGATGTCAACGTCGATCTCTACGACATCCAGCGCAGCGCTTGGACGAATCCGTTGATTCACCTGCGCGCTGTCTTTGACATTGACGATCTGCCGGAAACACCAACCGCTTTTATTCCTGTGCCTGACGTTGCCACCACCGTCGCCGCCAGGGCCAGCGCAGTGGTATGCCTTGCCGCGCTCAATTCGGACACCATTTCCTATGGCTCCGAGAATGACGGCCACCTGTTCGTGAACCTGGTGGTGCTTCCGGGCGATGATGACTTTGCTGACAAATCAAAGGGCGATATGCGCGGCCACACCGACGGTGTGTCGTTCCCCGTTCGTGGACAGCCGCATGAGTTTGACGAGCGCGTAGCTCCCTCCCCTGACTTCGTCTGCCTGAGCGGTCTTCGTAATCCCAACGGTACTGCCACCACGGTCATGCCCCTCTCTGCAGTCCTGCAGAAGCTGACGAACGAGGAGATCGATGAGCTGACGAAGCCTCAGTACATCCTCCGCCCTCAAAAAACTTTCAAGCGTGGGCTGCGCAAACTCCTGGGCAAGGACAGTCCGCTGCTGGAGGTAATGGTTGGCATCCAGCTGCTGTTCGAAACAGAGGATGGATATTGGATCCGCTACAGCCACAGTGCGGCGGATACCGATTTTGACTCTGAGCTTGCGAGCCAAGCGATAACACGCTTCGAGCAAGGCTGTCAGGAATGCTCCGCGTCGGTGGTCATCGCACCTGGCGATATCCTGCTCGTAAACAATCGCGTGGGACTGCATGGGCGCGGCGTGGTGGGTGGCGAGGCAGGTGGCGACTCACGTTGGCTGCTGCGTACCTATGGCCTGGATACCCGGGAGCTACGGGCTGATCAGCACTATCCCGACAGTGCATTCAAGCTCTACCCGTGATTTGGATGCGGGATGCTGTGTGTGGCATCCCGCTCCATTTCCTGGCGCTGGCCGGTTGGCTTCTAAGGCACTCAGTAACATCAGGTCATGGCGACGGACTGACCATACGAGTTTCGTTCGTCGTTGTACGCGGTGCATAGCACGTGGATCACTTCAGCAGTGTCATCCACACTCCACTCTGGATTCGGCTGCCATTTGGAGTCATAGAGACCCATCAAGGTATCCTCTTGCCATCCAAACTTGGAAAATACCACCGCACCAGTTGGAAACTTGACGTACTCATCCACAAACAACCCATGTTCTGACATATGGCCCTCCAGCCCTGGAGCACCTTCAAAGTCAGGCATCCTGAAAATTGGCCAGCCCATTTTGGCAAAACAAGCGCTCCAGAGTGCACCAGACACTACTGCTTCACCGCCTCGCTCGAAGTACTGAGGGGCGACGCTATGGTTGCCGCCAGGAATAAGCAATCGATCACAGAGCATGAAGGCGAAAGTAGGGCCCTGGGCAAACTGAGATTCCTTGAAGGCACCCCTCGCCTTTTTCATCAGCGTATTAATCACTAACAACAAAGAACGCGGGTCGTATGACCCATCATCAAACGGTGGCTTAAACGGAGCAATTTCCCTTTCCGCCATTGCGACTTTATTACCTTGCCGAAGTTGGTCTTCGATTTCGATATTCTGATTCATAGCATCTTCATGCATCTCAATGAACCGGGGTCGGGCAGTTATCGCAACGTGAAGGCAGACATGCAGACGTTCACTGATTACAGGTTAACCATGAAACGCACCTTAGCGAAACACCAGCTCTATAGACATTTCGACGCTTCTGGCCGACTTCTGTACGTAGGGATCTCAAATAGCGCCATTTTCAGGTTGTCGCAGCACCGACGCACATCGGTCTGGGCAGAAGATATAGCCTACGTAAAAATTGAAAACTACCCGTCTGAGGTGCTCGCAAAAGAGGCGGAGAAAAATGCCATCGGAGACGAAGCCCCGCTGTTTAATATCAACCACCAGCTGCCAGATCGGGACTTAACTGCTCCAAAAAAGCGTGGGAAGATCACAGTTAAGGATCCATCTTATGATGTCCGTAACGTTGCTCATTGCATCCGTGACACAGCGGCAATTCTCGCACGCATCGCCATCGCTGCCGAAAATGTGGCGATCGAAGGGGATTTGCAAGTGAGCACGTTTTTAAGCATCAGTTTCATGCTTCCAAATGGCGCTTTTGCTGAGGAGCTAGGGCTCGATGAATTGTTTGAAGCTCCGTCGCCGAAGCTGGCGCCTTCGTACCGGATCCTGCTTGTTACCGGCGTTGAGACACATGCGCCAGGTGCCGAGGCGACCAACTGCCGTGTTTCTATAATCTCTCCATGGTGGCTGACCCATCTGTGCACGGAAAATCTTGGTAAGCGTAAAGACTACGACCTAGCCTATTCAGCCGATATCGTAAAGTCCATTTCCAGCTACAACAGGGTAATTCAACATCTTTTCAGCCGTATCGAGTCCCTCTAGCATCCTAGGAAGTGCAGCTCCGATTCAGGTGCGTCGATAGTGGCTAATCGTCCTGCGGGGCTTAAAAAGTCAAGCTGCCCAAGTTTCGTGGAGATGACATCGATCGTTAGCTTAGGGCGCGTTATAGCGCTCTACTCCCGCCGCGTAGTGCTGAAGCTCGACTTCGTAGCTCTCACGGCCTCCAAATCGGCAACATCGAATTTCCAGGTTTGTCGATCACGATCGCGAGGCTCTGCTTTGCCCGAGTGACCGCGACATAGAAGGCGGCGGCAGTCGTGGACTCCAGCAGCGTCGATTTGCTGATGAATTGCTCGATTTTTCCGGTGGGAACAATCAGGACGCGTTCGAACGTAGAACCCTTCGAGCCCTTGAAATTGACATACTCGAGCTCGTACTGCTTGCCCGAACTCGCTGAGTAACGCAGGCAGCGCGGCTGATAGCGATCGATGTAGGTGTCCAGGTCTTTGCTATGTATGAGGAACACCCCGTCATGGCCGGATACCTCATGATTCTCGGAAGTCGTGGGCGGAAACTTCCAGTCGGCATCAAAAATGGTGTCTGAAAACGTGGCAATCTCGGTGCGGCAGCGGTACGTGATCGTCGCGTAATTGATGCTCAGCAGTCCATCCGCCTCACGTTCTTGAAACCACTCCAGAGCAGCCGCATAGCCATACTTCTTGTTTTTTTGACCGCGTGGATTGGTTGACAATACTGCCTGGCGAACGTCTCCAACCATCCGGACATCGATCCGGGAGTGAAGCAGCGCGTGCATGATTTCCCAGTCGTAGCCGCTCAGATCCTGCACTTCATCGATCAAGATCTCGTCATAGAGGCACTCCAGTCTGCGCATCAGTGCCGGCGTGGCCTCCATCAGCTCGAACGCAAGTCGACCTAGTTCGCAACCATAGACCTGATTGCTTTTGTTCATGTAGCGATCTTTGCCTCGGGCCATTCGGAACGGACGGCCATCAAAATCGAAGCCGCCTACCCGCTCGTCTGGAAACTTGAAGCGCAAAAATGGTTGGGCGAAGTGGCGCAGGAGGAATGTGTACCAACCCAGAACCTCCAGGTTGTGACGGTCGCCGGCTTGGGCAGCCAGGCGGCTGCGGATTTCTTGCTGATTCGACTGGGTGAACGTGATCACCGCGATTCTGCGATCAATGGGCAACGCCTTGCAGTGCTCGATCAGTCCTTGTGTCTTACGACCGCCAGCAACGGCCAGCGTCAGGTGGTTAGGCATTGACGATGAACTCCGCTGCGGCCCTCATGTAGCCTGGGGCGTGAAGTACCTTTTTTGTACTTGTGAGGCGCAAGGCTCCTTCTGTCTTCTCTCGCGTCATCCAGGCCAAGAGATTCGCTGCCGGCGTAATCGCCAGGACATCACGCAGGTGCGCCTCCGTGTTCGCGGTGATCAGTTGCGGCTCCAGCGTGCGGCCATCAGCAACGGCGCCGATGAATAGCTCCCGCTTAACCCCGTCCAGCCACTCCTTGTGCGGTTCACGCAGTTCTGCAGGGTCAATCCCGTCGTTATCTCGCATCACTGCCACTGGTTTGTTAATCGCGGCACACAGCTCGAGACAACGAGCGAGAGCCAGACCACGCATGCTTACGACATCAATGCCGGCAGCCATCGGGCGCAGCCCGAACAGATCCGAGAACACTCGCTCGAAGATGATTTCGTCTGAAGGCCCCTCGACCAGAACAACCCGTTTCGCCAGGACTAAGCGCAGCGTGTCATAGCCAGGCAAGCGTTTGAAGTAGCTGACCGTACCTGGATCAAGGGTTGTGATCTTGGAGGCTGAGTTCCGGTTCAGCAGGTGGAGAGCATCCAGTCCGAGCCGGTTGAGTACATAGGTGCTGTGGGTCGAAATGAAGAGCTGCTGGTCATCCGCAGCCAACGACTCAATACGCTCCAGCAGCGTGGTCAAGCTTGTGTGAGACAGGTGGTTCTCAGGCTCCTCAATCATCACGATCTTGACGTTCGAGGCATGGCGCTTCATAGCCAGCGAGATCTTGATCGCAGCTTGTTGGCCTTGTCCTGCCATTGCGAACGGAACACCGTCCACGTGTGGCGTCACTACACTTTCCCAGGACGTGCGCGATGTCTGATCCATCGCCAACGCCATTGGCTCGGCCTGCAGGGATGCATCCAGCGTGCTAAGACGCTTGTTCACTGGCGCCAGCGCTCCAGCCGTCATATTGGCCTTTACCTCCCGAAAGTCCAGCGAGATGGACGCTTTCTCGGCGGTCTCAAGGTGATCGCTCAGGATCTGGCGCAGGTGGTAGTCCACGCCAGCGGCCGACTTCACAGTGCGGGAGTCGATGGTAGCAACGGACAGCATGCGTGGACGTTTGGTCAGCTCTTTGTCAGCAAAAGAGCGCCATTCGTAGGTGTAGTACTCGACCGGCAGCAGTGGATTGGGGTTCTTTAGCCATTCATCCAACATGTCCTGATACTCCTCATTCGGGAAAATCCTGAGGAACACGCCTGGGCATGCGTTTGTGGGCACCTCGGTGTTGACCGCACCGCAGAGTCCTTGAAGCTCATCGTTATCTTGCAGATAGAGCTCAATTAGAATTTCAGGCAGCGCGGGCTTCTGTCCGGCCTTGCGCTGCGATACGAACTGCTCCACCAGGTCAACGTTGAACCAGTGTGGATTGAGCTCCTCCAGCACACCTCTCCCGGCGATTCGCCCGTTGAGCGCCAGCGCGATCGCCTCCATGAGGGTCGACTTCCCGGCGTCATTGTCGCCCACCAGGATGTTCAGCTTTGCGTTTGGGCGCAGGGTGAAATCCTTGTAGATACGGTATCCGCGAATGTGAATTTTTGTGATCAAGGTCGACAGTCCTTTGCGCGAGTGCAGGTCGTTGAGATGGAACCTCAATGCTTTGCAGATCCTATAAGCATCATGAGATTTCCGTCGACTGGATCACAACTTGAAACAGAAATTAGGTAAGCCTAGGAGGGAAGATCGTATCGGGTAAGGAATGCACAACCTCCTCTTTTCCGCTGAATTGAAGGCGACGAGTCGCGGAGGATACTGAAAAATCGACAGGAGTACATTTGTACTCCTGTCGTGAAATGGGTGTACCTTGCAGATGGTCGTGTGCCTAGCCCCCAGTCCGCTTGCGTAGCGTGTCGAGCTTTCTCTTCACGCCAATCTTTGCGTTCAAGCCAAGTGCCTCCTCATAGCACGCAATCGCCTCTGGAATCTGCGAAAGGGCTTCGTGCGCCATGCCTTGGACTTTGAGCGCTGTTGGCTTCCAAGCCGGGTTCTGATCTGCCCCGTTGCTTCTTGCGCGGATCAGGGCTGCAAGGATCTCCTGGCTCTTCTCAGGGGCTAACGATGAAGATGCCTCCTTGAGCATCGTTTCTGCAGTCAGGATTACAGCGGAGTAATCCGTCGCATTTAGAAAAGCTTCATCTGCACTGTCTTCATCCAGGATGGCACCTTCGGCGCCGTATCGGTACTCACCGCCCCCTGAAACCTTGAAAACCAGCTGGCGCTTCTTCTCGTCGAACTCGATGCTGTCAGCGCCGAATCGCCTTGGTCTGACAGAGAACAGAACATGCCCAGTGGTCAAATCGAACAAGGTCAGCTTGCGGGCATCCTCCGTCGGACTGTTTGCAGTCATGCAGTACGCCAGCGTTCCATTCTTGGACAGCCCACTTTCGAGGATATTTGCCGTAAAGGCTTGGGTGATGATGGGAGCGCCCGCTGCCGAGTAGACATGGAATGTCCCTGATAGACTGCTCCCGAAATGCCAGTCCTCGAGCGAAAACGTACCGTTGTTGGCTACATTGCCATTGTTCGGCCTAGGCATGCTTCCTTTCACCGTGACGGTACCCGTCTGTAGGTCAACCAGGGCATATTGGCCTTCCCCGCTTTCTCTATTCCCGCCAATGGAGCCATCAGGGGTCGAGTCGCGCCACGAGACAGCCCATTTACGATCAGAAGACTTTTTGAACAGGCCGTACCACCCTTCTGAGCCTATGTGCATGAGGCTGCTCGTCAGCCTCACGGCAGATTTGGGACGATCGTCGACCGCAGCAACAGGCGTTTCGACTTTTTTTGGCTGCCAAATAACCATGAAAGGAAACCCATGTAGGTCGCTCCTGCGAACGAGCCGGCGGATGTAGCAGAGGCCGGCTCATATGAATTAATTAGTGCTGGGGGCTCCAGCGTGGGTAAGGGCCCTGTACCAGACGGCATACGGGTGCCGAAATTGCCATCTGAGGCCTTGTCACCAGTCCAACTGGCTGACTTTGAATTTGAAGACTTGGTTACCCTCTTGATGGAAGTTGGATTCAATGCTGACCTTGCTGACCTTGCTGACCTTGCTGACCTGCGCGATGAATTTCTTGTGGTTGGCTCCGCAATGACTGGCGATTAGGTGACCAGGCCTGGGCTCAAATTCCCCGCTGGACTTATGACAATCGAGACGAATGGTTAGTCGGCAGCACAATGGCTGGATCCGCCTTCAATGGATGCCAGTTAATGGGCTATTTGCTTCCTGGCCACAAACCATTGGCCAGAAGTAATTGTGCGGTCGAAACACCATCGATGAAGCAGATACGACAAGGGGTGGTGAGGTTTTGAGTGAACGCGAACGCCTGGGCCTGCTTTCGGACGGCAGCACCAATTTTGTGGCAGTGCTGAATCGCATAAATCTGGGCAGGGATGTTAAACAGTCGGTAGAGCTGGTCGGCATTTTTGCCCAGGTCAGTGGGCTTCATTTCGTGGAATCTGGATGGCCCCTTCAGCAGGAAAGCTCCCAACTGCCGTTGTCCTGCGACGATCAGATTGGCGGATAGCACATCGCTCTCTTCACCTCCCCAGTCAGCAGGCACATCGGGTTCCTCCAGCAAACTGCAAAGAAGCTCCTTGACGGTGCGTTCAGGGACTTCTTTCATCCTCTTGAATTCTGCTGCACTGGGAATCCAGGATCCGTCGATGCATGAAAACTGCTGGATCTCTGCTGGGCGGAGCTCCAGCGTGGCGATGATCGGAACCGGAAAAGCTGGCGCAGCGTTGATCACGTCACCGATGACGTACGGAACAGCTCGTATGGACGCCTCGTCCATTTGAGTGACGTAGCCAAAGATAAACAGTCGGGTCAGACCCTGCATCCGCGCATACGCGGTGTCGTTCACAAGCCCAGCTTTGGAAAAATCGACCACAAGCTTTTTCCCCTCGAGGGCGTACTCAAGCTTGCCAGTGAGGCTGAGGGCGGGTGTTTTGTTGGCCCATGAAAACCCTTTCCCCACTACCGGCCCGTAGTGGATAAAAGGCACCCCTTCCGCCAGTTGCCCGTCCCTTTCAAGTTGATCAAGGGTCTTGATTGAGCTCGTGGTGATTGCCTCCATCACATAAGCGCCAACCTCATTGGACAGGATAGCGGAGGCCATTGAGACATCATGACCTCTGAGGGCCATTTTCATGGATGAAGGAAGCCGTTGATTGTGCAGCAAAGCGAGGACGCGATCTCGACTGAGATAGAAAGTCACCAGCTGCATTTCACAAGGGGCCGATTCTCCAAAGCGAGATAGAAGAGTCATGTTGGGGCTCAATAAAGGCTACTACTAGATGAACTCATAAGGCACGGGCAGGCCCGGTTGATTCGCCTGTTGAAGTATGAACCCCCAGAAACTGCTCCCATAGAGCAATACACTCACGCGCCAGCTCCCGAACGTCGATTGATTGACCGTTGCTTATGACGCAATAGCTGCACTGTAGTACCTCTCCTCCCCCATTACCCACGTACCACGTGGAGTAATGAGTCTGCGGATCCGTAATCGAGGGCTGATGGCCTGAGCGTGGCGTACGTGTCAGCTTGCAGTGCTTTGAGCCATTGGCCAAGTCGGCGCAGATTCTAAGAGCTTCATTCTCATCAATGAACGCGTCGATCTCACGCCTTTGCACCGTTGACCCGTCCTGATGCAGTGCCCAGTCCCTGACGTGATAACAGTGAATGAAGAAGGAAAGCACATCATCAAAATACGCGTCTTCATCGTGGCCGAGCGATGAGAATACGCCCGTGTACAAGCGCTCTATCCTGCCCAGATAACGCTTGGCTCGACTCAATTGCTCCATGCCCAAGGTCTCCGCTCAATTTTCGATAATCAACAATCCAGCGCGCGGATGAGGCCAAGGAGTCGGCGCGAATTCGAATCCAGGATCCTCATGACTTCGGCGGGTGGAACTCCCCATGCCCCCGCCAGCAACTGTGCGGTCTGCCCTGCACTCCATGGCATGACGCTGGCGCCATCCACCTGGGCGAATGGCCCATCGCTTTCGGGAACGACTCGATCGCGCGGAAGCTTTTTCGCCAGGGCCTGGCCCGCTGCCGAGTTCAATGCTGCAGGGCCGATGCTGAACCAGCACCCCTGCTCTACCGCTGCCTTGAGTTCCGAGCCAGATCCTGTAAACCAGTGAAGCACTGCAGCCCCATAGCCAGGGTGTGCGTTCAACACCGCGAGCACATCCTTCACTGCCTGGCGTGAATGGATGCTCAGTACGCGGCCACCTAAGGCCGCGCACTGTTCAACCACTGCATCGAACACCTTGCGTTGCACTTCGTAGCTGGATTGGAAGCGCTTGGAACCATCCAGGCCGACCTCTCCCACTGCCCTCACCTGCCTGATCTGCTCTAGCAGCATATCGAGCTCAGCGTGACGGGCACCGACGATCTCTGGATGCAAACCCGGGGTTATCAGCACCTTTTCGCTTCCACCCAGCACCCTGCTGGTGGCAGCGAATGCACGGGGGCTGGTGGTTACGAGCCACGTGAACTCGTTCCTGTCCCGGGCCTGCGCGTAGACGTCGCGGGCATTGGGATACAGGTCGAGGTGGCAGTGGAAATCCATCACAGCACTCCATCTCCAGTCAGCAACGCCTCAAGCTCTTGGATGCCATTGGTGAGAACTGAACGATACTGTGCGCGCTCACTGACGGGGGCAAATGCGAGCGACGCGCCCAAGAATCTGTCGATGCCCTTTGTCTTAGTCGTCAAGACAGCCAACGCAACAGCCATGGGATCATCCGGCCCACTGGACTTGTCGCTGCCAACCAGGCTTGGATACACATAATCGGTGTCATCAGAGCCTCCCGTCCAAGCTGTGAAAGCGGCCCGCCTTATCATACAGGGCACACAACGACCGCAATGCGTGCGGTTGTAGGTTCGGAAGCGTCCGCAGCTGGTCGTATCCGAGGCCAATTGCTGAAGCCGCGCCTGGTCAAGACACTCCTTCATCATTTCACCCTTGGTCTTGAACCGATAGGGTAATTCGAGCTGAACTTGAATACCTACACCGTCAAGCACTTGTTGCAGCTTGCTGATGAACAGTGGGTGCGTCGTGCGAGTGCTGAGGCTCGATACGCGCCCTGGAACAAGAGGCGGGTTCACACAGATGAATCCGTTCTCAGGAATGAACAACGTAGGGCGAGGGTTGGTCAATCGCGATGCTGCCAGAACGGCAAACGCGTAAAACGCCAACGATCGGGCCCGCGTCGAAGGCTCCTTGGGGCCTTTGAAGCTGATGCCGTGACTCCACTGATAGTGGGCGCCGTCACCGCCTAGCAGTTGAGCGTAATCGCGCTGGCGCTGCGAGTCCTCGTGCGCCAATTGTGAAACGAACAATGGCTGTCGTCCCTGTGCTGTCAGGTCAAGCCCGCCGATCAAGCTATCAAGGCCTCCCGATAGCAATGACACGCAGTCTTGAGGTTTGGCAACGAAGTTCCCTTGCGGTGGCGGCACGCCGGCACCGGTGAAGATCAGTGTCCAGTAATCCCCGGTCAATACTTTGAGCAACTGCTCCAGCTCGGTTCTGTAAGGCTCCCATCGCAGTGGCTCATGAAGGCCGACGCTGAGCTCAATTGTCCGTGTCCAGCCGTCTGCGCTTGTTTTGCGCAAGCTACAGAGATCTGTGGCGCAGACTGCCAGGCAAAACTGAACGAAATCCCAGGTCGCAGGGTTAGGTCGGAAACCCTTGTGCTTGAGGGAGCCATGCCACCCTTTGGCAATGGTACCAACGCCCTCACGTCGAGCAGACTTGAAGTACGAAAAGGCGCGTTCACCCGGTTGCAGCTCAGCGGGCAGCAGGTCAGCGCGGGTACAAATTACCTTGATCATTCTGCAAAGACCTCCAGCGCGCTTCTAAGAACGGTTTGCGCCAGGGTCTGGCAGTCCAGTCTAAGTCCAGCGAGGCCTTCCATAATCCGCTCTACCTCTCCGTGCACCCATTCCCGGATATCGTTTCGTAGCTCTTGCACTTGAACCGGCGAATACTTCAATTTCTCGTAGGTTTGCCCCAACTGCTCATCCATCCGGTTGCACACCTCGTTACCGATCGTGAACCCGATAACCGACGAAATTTGCTCATCGGTGAGGGAGAAAATATCTACGTTGGGGTCTAGCTCATACAGCTGTCCGAGGGCGTCCGAGGCTGCATTGCGCAGCGATTCGTCATCCATGCTGCCCGTTTCGGGCATGACTTCCCTGATGAGCTCCAGCGCGAGGTCAGCTGCGGAGAGGTTTTGCCCGCGTACGCGCTGCCGCCAGTCAATGGCTTGCTGGGTAGCGCCATCACGGACGGCACCCAGGAAATCCCCCAGACGCCCGGCACCTTGAGCGGCGGCGCGCATAGTGCGCGCTGCCCGAGCTGAACCGCCCATTCCCTTATTGATCATGCTGCTGGCGGCACCACGAAGCGCATCTCTACCGCCACCTGACAGGTACTTACCAAGCTTGGCGCGAGCCGGCATGAAACGACGATCAGGTGCTACATCGCATTCCTGGCCAGCCTCAGCGTCACCGTCTTGGCCATCAGGCGTACCGTCAGCGCCATCGCCAGGGCCTGTTCCCGCTGCACTGCCCTCACCTTGATCCAGCCATTCCGGATCGAAGGGAGAGCCCGCTTTACCACCACTGCTTGAAGTTGAGGTACCCATCAGCTTGCATTCCTTAGCGCCAAATCGATTGCTTTTTTCGTGTTGCTCGCGACATCCGAATTGTCCTTCCAGGCTTTCAGAACATCCGTTGCCCAAGGTTGGTTGGCAAGCGACGGAATGATTCCAGGCCCGACCGCTTTCGTCGGTGCTTGCCCCAGCAAGATGGCCGCGCGTTTACTCAAAGAGGGGTGCACTCTGCAGGGCTCGATCAGCATGATCATCTCGTTTTTACCTTTCCAGGTACGAGAGGTGGCAGTGCCCTGCCACGCCTTGACCATTGCGAGCTCAGCCTGTGTGGTATCCAAAGCACGGATTGCGTTGGTTAGCGGTTCATTACCGCCCGACGCTTTTTTCAGCATGTCTCGCAGCTGTCGCGAAGCAGGCGTCATGTTGTCATCGCCAAAGTCGCGGGTCGCCGTGTCGCGGCTAAGGTGAAGCAACGGACGCAAATCCTTGGCGCCCAATGCAGGGGCAAGCTGCAGCCACTCCCTGACAAAAAACTCATCCGGGAAGTTCTCGGGCAGATCTCCACCGCTGACTGCAAGGGATTCGGCTTCCAGGAGAATGGCGACCTCGCCGTCATTGTCCGAGGTCACCAGTGAGGACAGCGTATTGGCGAGGTCTTCATTGCAGCGTTCAAGCAGGTGCCACTTAGCCAGCGCGGGGACATCCAACGTGATCCCCTGAGGCGCCGCCAATGACTGACGCAGAAACACCGTATTGAGGAAGCGTTTCATCAGCCGTGGGTTGGCGCTGATGGCGGTGGAGTTGAACATCAACGGCGCCAGCCCCTCTGCAAGCTGCATGAGTGTCTGCAGCCTGAGGTCTCCGTCGACGAGCTCTAGCAAAAATTCGGTGGTAATCGTCTCGCCCTGCCAGCTCTGACTCAGCCGTTTCGGGATAAGCCTCTTGGCAGTCTCAAACTTGTCCTGAGTGAATGTGCCTGCCTTGGCTTCCCGCTCAAGTAACAGCAGCACCAGGTATGCCTTGGCCTCATTCACACCCAAGCGAGGTACGTGAAGTGGTACTTGAATCAACTTGTCAAAATAGTTCGTCGCGATGTCGCTGGTGATCCCGGTTCCCTCGAAATGCTTCCTGACGGCACCACGAATGAAGTCATTGTCCGCAGCGATCACGAACGCAGTGCGCTTGAGGAACAGCAACAGTCGGATCGATTCCAACGTCGAAATGGCGGTCTCCGGCAGGCATCTGTCCAGGTCGTCGACAAACACTACCAATGTCACCCCGAGCTCCCCAAGCAATTTCTCCAGCGCATCGCGGAAAGCCTGGATCTCATTGGGTAGGGACATGGGATTGGCAGGGTTCAAGATGCCGACGGATTTGAGACCAAAATAGTCCTCGCCGCCTTCGTCATCGGCGCTTTTTGATTCCGACGTTTCTTTTGCGCCAGCAGCTTGGTTCTCCTCGGCACCCTCACCGAATGATTTAAACCATCCCATCGCCTTGCCGACTGCTTTACCTACTGTGCCGACTGGCACTCCAGTTTTGATGGTGAAGGCTGCCTCTGCACTGAGCTGTACCAACTTGAGCAAGTTGATCCTACGCATCAGATCTACGGCCTTTTCCCAAAGGCTCTCGTCATCTTTGGCTAGCTTGAGCACCTCATCGCCGACGATTTGAAGCAAAGCACTGCGAGCACTTTCGAAATCCTGATAGAGCCAGGGGTTGAAAGTGATAACGACGTAGCGATTGTTCAGGGCCGTGTCTGCTGTTGCAGATTTCGGGGAGGTAGTTGGTGCTGCGTCAGCAGTAGGTAGGTCTGCCAGGCGTGCAGCGATCATCTTCACTAGTGAGGATTTGCCTGCCCCCCATCCGCCTGAAACACCAATCGAGATAGGCTCGCCGGCGCTTTGTTTCAGCAGGCTCGCGCAAGCGTCAGCAACTACCCCAAAGTTCAGGTAGTCCGTCGTGGTTTCATTATCGTGCCACATGAGCTAAATCCATTTTCTGAGGCGATTGAGCCGTTGAGTACGCGGATCCATCGCGGTGAAGGCAAGGCGTGAATTGTAGGTAAAGCAATGGCCGTATGCTATCACCTACTGAACCAGGCGGGCTGGACAGGAGAGAAAGTCAAGAGACCCAGCCACTTCGGCTCAGCAGGAGAATCTGCAGCGATGAAGCTTGGTTTTCGCGGCTATGCTTTGCTTTGCTTCGCCAATCCAGAAGGTGTTAGCGAACGCTGAACCCTCGGTCTCAAGGAAAGGTCGACAAAATTCGGCAGCGCCAGCTGTCGCTGCTTCTCCCTTTGGCTTCAAAGGTTAACTGCTTCCTACTGACTCTAGATCGACGTCGATGCTGACATGTGGTTACGGATAACTACGTCTGGGGCAAACGCATGGGGGGTTTCATATTGCTATCGAATCCGATGCGCGGTGCAATCACTTCAAGCGCGCTGAATTTGACTGGCGCATCCATCAAAGGTTTAGGTCAGCCGCGAGCTGCTGTTCATCCATGGATTCGCTACCTTGGCCAGCGCTCACCAGGCTGCGCAGCAGCCGTTCAGCGAGGTAGCTAGACAGCCCAGAGCGTATCTCGACATAGCCACTTCCCAGCGCTACCCACAGATTCGGCCGCCGCTTACTAAGTGCCACACAGAGGGCCTCGAAACCAGCCGGCGAATACACCACGCCATGTGCACCTGCTGATCTCTATTCGGTTAGCAGTGTGTAACAATAATGGCCTAAAGACATCACTCGACACTAGGATTGCCAGGAGTGACTCGCGCCCTCCTCTAGCGCTTCAACCAGAATATCGAGTGCATCGCGTAAACGGCGGTCTTCGCGGGCATCATCTGTCTTGGGCTGAAATTCGCGTGCATGCCGAAGCAGCGCCTCCAGATCGTTAACGTTGAGATCCAGCTCGATCATCACAGGCATGCTCCAGGACGGTGGGTGCAAAGCATTATACTGAGTCGTCCTTTTGCACGTAGCTCCACATCACTGGCTACTGATGTCCGGACAGCCTGCCCTCCATAGAAAATCGTGAGCACAAAAATGACACTGAGCGCACAGATCCAGCTTCACGCGGAACAAGTCTTTGGCTCAAAGGATAAGGCAGACGCTTGGCTAGATGACCCGGTGATCGCACTTGGAGGCCTCACCCCGCGCCAGTGTGCAGAGGTTGAGGCAGGCTACGTCCAGGTTAAAGAAATGCTGGATCGCTTAGCCCATGGATACAGTGCCTAATCAATATCAAGGCAGCTTGCCCTTCGATTGCCCCAGAAAATTGCCTGCATGCTCGCAGGCATAGCTGGGACTAGGACGCGCCAAAAATATCGTGGAAGGTTCGAGTGATATGAACCGAGTCAAATATGTTTGCGGTCTTGGGAACGTAAAGGCTACACACCGAGCCAACGCCAAGGTTGTTGAAGAAGCCCTCTGATCTAACCCAGCTCCAAACCAGAGAGTCACAAACTGCAGCATCGATAACAGCGAGGCATCGTTCTGCGATAAAGCCTGCGGCTTGAGCAACGTTAGCTGAGCCATATCTATGAGATCCAAGACCACCAGAGGCCAGCTGGACAAGCGTTTCAGTTGGCCACTGTGCAATATCGACCCCGTGTGCTGGCTCTGCAACGGGATAATCGCTATCAGCAGCAAGGTGAATCAAGTGGATTGCTGCGCAAAACGGTTCAGCCCACCCGTGAAGAATCGGCGTGCCGGCAAAGCTTAACGAACGGTGCTGAACGAGCGTGCTGCGGACAGAAGCCTCTGCCGTCAGATCAATCACAACGTCATACAGTCCCGGGCGGCAATGCGTTGGCACCCAACTCTCGGCATTGGCTCGATGAGCATTAACCTGCGTGGTCGGTGCGAGTCGCGGCATGCGGTTGGCCACCGCATGTGCTTTGCCTAAGTCGATACTGTCGGCTCGGAGGTTTTGCCTTGCGCAGTACGCCGCATCAACACCTTCCTTATCGACAATATCTATGCAGCCCACCCCTGCTAAGGCAAGTTGCTCAGTGACCATTGAGCCAAGCGAGCCGCAACCGATAACCAAAGCTCTAAGGGAACGACGCCGCCGGAAGACCTCCAGGTGCTGTTCGCGTGCCAATACCCAACTTGTACCCAACCTATCGAAGAAAATAGGAACCACGCGGAGCGCACTGATTCCCGCCGGCGTAGGAGGCCCCACTAAATAGCCATAACAGACATCGGAATGAATGAGCACGACTATTCTCAGCTGATTAGACTCGCCTCTCTTCTTCATGAGCCATGTTTCAAGCTGCGAGGGGTCGTTAGTCACATGGGTAACCAGAGCATTGAGCTCCCCGATCGAAGTGGGCCATACATCTGGCGTCCATTTGATTTCGTCGGCCATCGGGATAAATAAGCAGTACCCTCTTCTTATACTTCCGATCGAACCATTATCGTAAGAAGCCATACCATGCGGTTCGCTATCCCCAAACCCAGTGAGCAGCAGCGTGCAGCTCATTTGCTTACCGCCAGTAAAATGGGCTGCGATCTGGCCCTCCTTTGGTCTGTCAATCAGTGGTAGCTCAACGCGGGAACAAATAGCTGCTGTATCTCCGTTCACTCCTCTTTGCTTTAGGCAAAAGTCGGCCCAGCATGCCAAACGCTCTTTCGCAATGGCACGCGCTGCCGATTCGCGTAGGGTTGCTGTAGGCACGTGATCAATCAAAAGTAACTCGCTTCCCAGTAGAACGGGCTAGCCGGGACTAAACTGCTGTGCCAGTTGCCGCGAGCCCGCTAGCAAACCAAGGGATTAGGGCGGGAACGTGTGGCAACTCACAGGTCGTCCAAAGCCAAAAGTGCAGGAAGACTCACATGTTTTCGGACACCCGGGCCTGCCAGTAGGAAGTCCGTTTCTTTGCTCCTGAAGACCCAATCGTGCAGGCTGTGCTGAAAGCTTGAGCGGATCGAACCAGGGCGAGCTTCTGCGACCCTGCTGTCGTACGCAACCATGTGAGCGAAAATCACCGTTGGATGCAGGTGCTGATTTCGCACTTCATCTTCGACATCGCTTGGAAGCATCACATCGAGTAATAGCCAGTTCCTCACCACACAGAATGGTCGGGTACGCTGACCCGTCGATACCTTCTGTACGATGTCCTCATCTGACAAACCGATGCCTTCCAAATGAATACCGTCTTCCATCAAAAGGTTTGCTACTAACGCTGCTTCCACTGTTCCTACCTGTTTCGTCCACTCGTCTGTGCCGACAGAGTGATGTGTGCTGTTTTCACCTACCAATGGCCTAGACGACTCTGGTAGCTGCGCTGACATCCCCGGGCGATGTGAAATCCGTCCAGCATGTCGCCCCTAGGAAACGTGTTTGGTTCCAAATCCAAGACTCGTTCTCAAGGATGTGAACGTGAGGCGCTGCAGCCATCTTCATTTTCTCCAGCGTCCGGTCTATGTGCCCACCGTAGAACTCGTGGTTTCCGCACACATAAAGCACTGGGCAGCTGAACGTCTCATTTGCCTATCGCACACCACGCGACTTGGTGCCGATGTCACCGGCCAGGATGACCAGATCAGCATCGTTCACAGGAGTGATGCTGAGAATTCGGTTTGCAAATCGGAATAGACATGAATCTTCATCGAGCTACCAGAGCTGGGAATGGCTACGGACGTGGGTTTGTGTTTTAGCTATATATTGAAACTGCTGCCCCACTGCTAACGGACGTTGGACGTGACTCCACGCGAACACGACCGACCAGCGAGTTCCACACATTAAACTATACTTTATTGAGTGGAACCACGCAAACAGGGCATACAGTGGGATTTACTGGACGCCCTAGATGCTCAAGCAAGCCATCGCCGCCGCCCTGCAGCACGTACGCCGGCAGAAGCAGGTTGTGCTTACCGATTTGGACAAAGGCGTCACGGGTGTGCACCTCAACCGAATCGAACGCGCCAAGACCAGCGTCAGCGTCGAAAAGCTGGACGCAATCTCACGAGAGCTTGGCGTCCATCCACTGACAATCCTCGCCCTCGCCTATGGCGCAGACGGATCTGTGCTGCCCACCGATCTACTGAAACGCATATCCCAAGAATTGACAGACCTCGGTGGCTCGGTCTCGCCACTTGAGATCAAGCCTATTGATCGAGCGCCCGGTCGCGTAGCTGATGCACTGGAAAGACGGGAACAGGTGCAGCGGTTGAAAGCGTCGGGGATGACTAAGGCCGAGGTGGCTCGGAAGCTCGGGATTTCCAAGCAGACGGCAGCCAGGCATTGGTGACTCGGCGAGCTGAAGTACACATGTTCCTGGCTTTCTGGCTTGTTTATGACGATCAAGGCTGATGGCATCTATCACTAGGCTCTGTACGAAATCCTTTGAAACCGCCGTCACCGCACCTAGACGCTGATATTCGGGAGAGTTCGCGCCCATCGAAGGCAGGAGGCCACGATGGTTAAGCGGTACGAAATCCCTGATGCATCCTGGGAGCTGGTTGCTGATCTCTTTGAACAGCCCCGGCGCAGCGGTCGGCCGAGAGCCGATGACCGTTTGATGCTCAATGGCGTTCTCTGGGTGCTTTGCTCAGGCGCTGCATGGCGCGACATGCCCGAGCGCTTCGGGCCCTGGTCAACGGTCTACCAGCGGTTTCGAGATTGGCGTAACCAAGGAACGTTCGACGTGATGCTCAAGCGGATGCACATCAAGCCGAACGAGCAAGGATTGATCGACCTGGAAACCTGGATGATTGAATCGCCCCTTGTTTTGTGGACTTATCTAACGACTGCAATGGGTTGATTGCTGTCTTAGGGCTGGGCGTCTGCATCACGAATTGGCTTGAGCACTACGCTCCCGCCTATCAACTCAAGGGTCAGGGAATCACCGATTTGCAGGCCCATGCGTTCGAGGACATCGTCGGGTAGGTCAATGATGACATCCCCAGAACCATCACCTGGATCTTGGCATTTCACTGTCCGCACGGATTCTTTCATAAGGAGCGGCTCTTGTTGGGCTGATGGGGAGCCTCCATCCTACGCCCACATGCCTACAACTGGTAGCAGAGGGCACCCAGGCCCAGCCTGGCAGGGCTAGTCGACCATTGGCGACGGTTGCGTTGCGCTAATCTGCAGCATCCTGTCGTTCCGAAGAGCTCATGGTGGACTGCTTCGGGTCGGCAGCGTTCTGAGCCGCACGATTTAGCGCCAACTGCTCTTGCATCCACTGCCCGGCCAACTTGAATTCTTGCATCATGTCGATGAACTCTTTTTCAGTCAGAGCTCTGGGAATATCTGCCCTCAAAGTGCCCCTCCAAGCAGCGAACCGGTTGGGAGCAGAATACGTGATTTTCAGACCGGCATCGCGTCCGCTGCGGGACATCGCCTTGGTAGAGTCGGCGGAAAAATAAGCTATTGCTTAGATTTTCTAGCCAGCCGAGACATAAACCGCAAAAACTAAGGTAAACCTTAGATTTTCGATCCCGATCCTATGCAGTGGGTTGCCCAACAGAATCGACGTTTGCTCGCTCGTGGGGAGCCCTTCAAGACCGCAGTTGGAGTCCAGGGCCCAATCGATGACCGCGGTTCTACCCGCATCGTTATCACCAACGAAAGCAGTCACCCATTCGTTGAACTGGATTTTCAACGCATGACCGCGTTGGCCGAACTGGCGGAAGTTTCGATTTTCAACGCCGAAAGATGGCCGCGTAACCCGCCCAAGTCGTCAAGTTTCATTTACCATGCTGTCGACCCAGGCTAGGTACGAGCAGGCCTAAAGCCCCAAAACACAGAGGTACCTTTCGTTTGGCAGCAAAACCACTAACACCCCGGGAGGCCTATCAAATCCTGCGCGACATTGCCCTAGGGGTTCGAACCATACGGCGCATTGGCCAGCAGTCGTGGGTTGAGATCTACTGTGGCTTGATGACCATTGAGAGCGATGGCTGGGTGCTCACGTTCTATAACGACTGCGACGCGCTGGACTACTGTGACAGCTGTTACAGCCCAGACGGCCGCGCCTACGTTTTCGATTCGATGCAGTCGTACAGCACCGATCCTATTGAGCTTATGAGTACCTGGGAGCGCGCGCAGTTGGAAAAGATGCTGAGCGATGCCTAGGCAGCCACAGCACAATTAGCTGGGATCTACGTGGGCTATTAAAGCGCTCGCCATGAGCGTCATCCCTAAGGGCAACTGGCCCGACATCTGATGTAGCTAAAGGTGCCACCCACGGCGAGTCACGCCCCAAACCCATGCTCAAAGCGTTTGGCAAAATCGATAACCGTGTCAGTTTCAATTCTGGTTGTGATCATGCTGGCAGGCGCCTTTCCGCCAAACGCTCGGCACGGACATGTCATCCAGCGCTGCGCTGCTTCAGGGTCGCCCTTATAAAGGCGTTGTGCTGCGTCGAGCACTTCAAGATAACGGGCTTGGTGGTCAGGTGGCATGGTAGTCATGCGTAAAATCCTTCCGCGCTTCACGTAGTTAGGAGCACACCCCCTTCAGCTTACACCCGGCCAGGAGTTTCAAGAACGTGATTCGAATGCCCTGGATGATCTGAAACCCCAAGCCTTGGGCAACGGGGCGTCCTAGGGCCACCGCACCAAGTCCAGCTCTTTGATACGGATGGCCATGGCCGAATCCGAGACGCCGAATTGCTGGGCCAATGACACCAGGTTTTGGTTGTTGAACCGGGTGCACCGCGCCAGCGCCAGCTCGCGCTCACCAGAATCTTTCGACGCGTAAAGCAGCCGATCAGGATTGATGGGATCGAGGTGATACGCGATCACGTCGCTGAAGCGCAATTGCCCCTTGCAGCAGAACATGAACTCGAACCGTTCCCTCACCAGTTTTTGAGGCATAAGGAAGCAGGCGGCGAAGCGATCGGCTTGTCGCTCTGCAGGTGCACGTGGTGCCTGCATAGGACTGCCGTCAAAAGCGCGGTCGCGGTGCATGACAGTGTCTACGTGGAGCACAAGATGGCCGACCTCATGCGCGCCGGTGAAGAGCTGGACTTTGTCACCAAACTCAGTCGCGACGGCGATCTTGTTCGATTGACGATCAATCAGGCCTGCGATGCGAGTGCCGGTGTTGTGTCGGTTGAACTGGGTATCTCCCAGGGTGGGATGCTCATGATAGTCGTAGCCACAAACCATGGCAGCGACCCGGGGGCTGCGCATCATCATCGGCGGAATATCTTGATCCGGCCACAGGTACCGGCGATCACGGTAAATCTGCATGAGCAGGTCAGTCGCTGCTTTCTCGATATGCGCTTCATTCATGGCAAAACACCAGATATAGGCTCTCAAGCACAATCTAGCCCAATATGTAGTGCTTTCAATATCTGGCTAACCCAACATATAGGTTTTGCCGATGACCGGTAGATACCCATAAGGTTTTCGCGAGGGAAAACACGTCTGCTGGTCTGCCGTCGGCCTGTATCGCGTCGTTAAGCATCTCTGGAGCGATGAAGTAAATCGGGCCAATACGCTCGTTAGGTTGAGTTTTCCCTTGCTTACCCTCAAAGCTCACCAGGCCAAAATCACCCACTGTCCATCGTTCTTCGTAGAAAAAGAGGTTGTCAGGCTTGATGTCACGATGGGAAAACCCGCGCCCATGCATCGTTTCAAGCACCTGTGCAATATCGTGGATCGCCTGGACGACGTCATGAAGAAAGGGCGACTTCCCAAGCTGTTTTGACAAAGGCTTAGCGAGCCCCATCACAAACCACGGTCTCTGTTTGAGATCTATGCCCGTGTCAGTGTCAAGTACAGGGATGACACCTGGGATGTCCGCACATTGTCTAAGCGCGAACACTTCATCGCGAAAACGGTCTATCCGTTTTTTGACATGCGTCTTGTGACGGCTGTTGACGTCAATTCTGAGTTCTTTGAGGGCGCCGTTCCGCCCTTCCTTTTTTGCGAGAAAGACGTCACCGTTGCCACCATCTCCGAGGGTTTTGCTGGTGTTGTACGACCAACCACTCACCACCTTCAGCTTGCTCTTTGCGGACATCTCACCCATTCGGGAGTCTCCAATACAGCTTAAAAGTCAGACCTTGACTTGTGCCTCATGTAGGGCTTAACGCGACTTGAAAAGTGCTACTGAGCACGCGATGATCATCACCAACACGGTCGCCTAGATCGCTATGTAGGTTGGCTGCTGCTAGGGAAAAGCGCAACAGGCTGGCTATGACGCGCCAGCCTGACCTGCTAGTTCCAGAATCGACCACCCTGCAGCTTCCAGACCAGCCCTCCGCTTTTCTCCCGTCGCCCCTTCGCCCATGCTGCTTTTGCGGACAGCCAGGCACAGCATTTGAGATGGTCGAGTCATCCCCACATACATCAGCATCATGTCCTTCTTGGCGCTGTCCGGTGGTCGCTTGGCCGCTGCCTTTTGACATTCGAGCCATGGCATAAGCTTCTGAATAAAGTGGGTCTTCCGGAAGGTCTCCAGGATCAGCGTGGCCGCGTGAGTTTTGCCCTTTTCCGAATGGATGGATGACATACGAATGTCGACGCCATCGGTACCATCCTGGAACCGGTAGGTGTTGATCAGTGAGCCACCACTTTCGCTGGCCTCATTGACAACTGGGGCTGTCTCCCAAGCAAGATACTGGTGACCCTCCAGATCTACAGTCACGCGTTCGGCATCATGAAGCGCGGTTGCCACCAGCAGCACTCTCGGAGCAATGATCGTGAGCCAGTCCTGTTCGCTCATTTCAGCCGGCCCGAATAGGATCAACTGAAGGCACTCTCGATACTGTGCGAATGCATGCGGCTTCGCGGTAAGCCTCTCCTCCACTGCAGCGTGGTGTCGACCTCTCAGTTGCATCAGGCTGCCCGGGAACGCCAATGTGCCAAGGTTTATCAGGCAAGAAGCCAACAACTCAACCGCGGAAGCAGCTGTGGCTTCTCTCATCGCGGTACGCCTGGCAACGTGTGCGCCTTCCGCGAATGTGCGAGGCTTGAACGATGTCTTCGTCGTGTCAGACCGGTAGGATGGCCAGTAATGCTCCAGGGCTTTCGGGTAGGCAAGACCTCTGCACCTGCTCCTTCGCCCTGCCCAAATTCAAACCTGGCGGG
>RCUI01000119.1_pt1 | contig 28775 bp, 31 predicted proteins | sample 2166121 | NCBI WGS metagenome assembly RCUI01 (sample SAMN09932700, study PRJNA488358) | compost metagenome | feature: garden; material: soil; isolation source: compost soil in succinic acid-enriched culture | place: Germany: Experimental Botanical Garden Goettingen | collected 2016-01-27
CGGCAGGTGGTGTGCGTCAAAGGCTGAGCGCGCCTGAACCGCGCTGTAAATCCTGGGTGGTGTCGATGATGAAACTGCGCAACCAGCGGTTGTGCGGGTCGTCGTTGTGCTCCACATCCACTCCTTGGGTTCCGAGCACAGGACCAGGTCGATGTCCGGGTCCGCCTATGAAGTTTTCCACAGCAAACTGTTGCTTTGGTGAAAGGCAAATTTCACTGATAGATCTGCTCGATCTACAGTGCCTGAGTGACGTGCAGCACTACGCAAGTGTGAAACGTATTTGCTATTTCTGATCAGAAATAGTTTGTCTCGTTCTATATAGCTAATTGAAATATTCTCGCGGTGCATTTTTGCTGGCGCGACAAGTGTCGGTTATAAGTTTCAGACAAGCGGTCGTAAAAGGGAGTGGCGAAGTACAAGCTTGAGATAATCTAAATTAAAGTGTCTTAGGGTTTCCGGTTTGGCGGTTGAGACCCCGCAGTAAGCACTCCTATGGTGAAAATGACCAAGCCGGAAAATCAGGAGGCATGATGGCACCCTTTATTGCGGAACTCCTCGCAGCGGGGCTCAGACTTGTAGCCAATGCGGCGCTGGTTAAAGGTAAGGAATTCATAGAAGAGAAGGCGGGCGTCAGGCTTGATCAGCCGACACTAAGTGGCGAGGATATCCATAAACTCAAAGTGTTTCAAATGGAGCACGAAGAGGAGTTGCTGAGAATTCAGCTTGAGAACAACAAGATTGGTTTTGAAGAGTCAAAGCTCGAGCTTGAGCGCTATAAGTCACAGTTGGCGGACATTGCGGATGCTCGCGCAAACATGAGCAATATCCTGACTAACCCTAATGTCCCCTGGTATGCAAAAGCTATACAGCCTGGGCTGGCCGTGCGCATTGTGTGCTTGACCTTCGCGCTGTTCGCATACTTCATGTATCTCCTGGGCGTGCAGGAAAGTTCAGGCGTGGATAAGCAGAAGGAGGTTGTAATTTATATCCTTGGCGTATTGTCTGCGGCGTTGACTCAGATACTGGGGTTCTATTTTGGTAGCTCACAAGGGAGTGCAAATAAATCAGCGCAACTCAGTCAGGTGCTTAAAGTGCAAACTGCAAAGGATGAACAAAGATCATGAGCCTGATCAGTGAGCAAATCAGTTTCCTCAAGGACATCAGGCGCCTTTTGGAGTTTGCTGAGTCGGCTGGTTTCTTGGTGACCGGTGGCGAGTTGGAGCGCAAGCCAGAAATGCAGGAATTCTACCTGCGGGAAGGCAGGGTCAGGACTATGGATAGTATGCATCTGCGCAAATGTGCTATGGATTTGAATTTTTTCAAAGCATTGGGTGACAATTTCGTCTGGTTGTCCTCCGTCGACGAACTCGATGCGCTGGGTACGCATTGGGAAGGTCTGGATGATAGAAATCGCTGGGGGGGGCGTGATACGTCATCTGTAGATACTTCTCACTTCGAAAGAAATCTAGGTGCTTGGCCAACCCGTGTGGTCAGTGAGTTTGAGCAGTCCAGTCAGGATCTTGAGTTGGTAGCCGTCTCCAGCGAAGACCGTCCTTCTGCAATTATTCAACTGGCTGACGTTGGCGAGTCGATTAATTTACGTAAGGGCAGCCAGGATCATGCGTTGGTTTTAAGGCTTCAGGAAAAGCTGCGAAAACTCCAGCTTGTCGAAAGTCCAAATGGTGAGTTCGATGCTCGAACGGAAGCCGCAGTTATCCAGTTTCAGGGTGATAATGGGCTGATCGTGGATGGCATCGTCGGCCCGAAGACTTGGAAGACACTGGATGCCGCGATTGCAGACCCTGCGAAGGCCGCCAATCTATTCTGGCTGTCTGATGACGATATAACCAATGCCGCCGTTGACCTGGATCTGGCGCCAGAGATCGTGCGAGCGGTCTATAAGGTTGAGTCAAATGGACGCGGGTTTGTTGATGGCTTCCCGAAAACCCTTTTTGAGGGGCACGTGTTTTGGGCGCGCCTGAAAAAGTTTGGCCTTGACCCTCAACGTCTTGCCTCAGCAAATCGGGATATTCTTTATCCCCACTGGACCCGTGAGCACTACGGCAATGCGGTCAAAGAGCGTGATCGGCTTGCAAGAGCCCAGATGATTCATCCGGCTGCCGCACTGGAGTCTGCTTCCTGGGGGCTATTCCAAATAATGGGATACCACTGGAAGGATCTGGGCTATCAAAGTGTTGATGAGTATGTTGGCTGTATGCAACGCCATGAGCGTGATCATTTGAAGGCTTTTTGTGAATTCATAAAGCGAAAGACATTTCGTAAGGTATCCCTTGTCAACCTGTTAAAGGACCTGGATTGGGCGAATTTCGCTTATGCCTACAATGGTTCAGGCTACAGGGCGAATGCTTATGACGATAAGCTGGAGGCGGCTTATAAAAAGTACAAACGCGGATGATGAACGTGTGTATTGGCGAGCTACTTCGCGCACCGAACCGAGGTCAGCCCGTCACACAGGATGAAGCCGAAAGCAGCCGCCAGAGAAGGCGGACACGTGCGCATCCTGACTGCGACTGCTTTAACTTGCCTACCTTCTTCGTTGGCTGAGATCAGTGAGATCAACGCTGAGGCGCGTGACGCTGGGTGCTTTGCTCCATTTGAACTGCACCAAGGGTTGTTACTTAGCAAAATCTGATGGCAGAGAGCGAAAAGGAGACGGACCGAAAAGGAGACAGAGCTATTTTCCCTACTCTAATGTCCCCTCCTGGCCGTTTTTGCCTGTCGCCGCCAGCAGCTACGGGTCGAGCGCCGCCGGCCGTTACTAGAGCGCGTGACGACACAGATCGATTGCGTCAAAGAAATCGAGTCGATGGAGCAGCGGCTAACCCAACGTTTGGGTGTGGGTCAAAGATGGAGTTTTGTATCAAGCACGTATTCTGCGTGGATCGCAGGCATTAAAAAGCCGGCTTGTGGGCGGCTTTATCATTTATTTAAAATGTTGATTTATAAAGATATTTTATTATTTACTATTTTTGTCCCCCCATTTATCCCCCCACACTGACATTGCGTAAGGAACTGCGCATAGAAGGACGAAGCTTGGATGCGGATTGGACTGAACGTCCGCGTCCCTCGTCGATAGCCGGTTAGGTCTCGGTATCGAGTAGGGTGTCTATTCCCAGATGACATACAGATTTCTGGAAGCCTGCGATATACAATCTCGCTCCAAATTCAGTTGATAAGCAATTTGCTCATGACAAGCTTTCTGCAATGGATTGACGATAAAACGAACGGGGAATGGTGGGTCTACGCCAAACGACTATCGGCCAACGACACTGGGCTTACAGGGGGCAACGGGGTTGGCATTTATGTGCCCCAGACTGTCGCAACCGCTGCTTTACCCTCAATCGCGCGTCCTGCGTCCAAGAATCCTAGCTGCCTGCTGAAAGCACAGGTCACCTCGCATGGGTTTCCGCAACAGGAGATCAGGGGAATTTACTACAACAACAAATATTTCCCCGAGGATAAAACCAACAAACGTAACGAGCACCGCCTCACGAGATGGAATACAGACGTCAAGAAAAACCCTGTCCAAGATCCAGCGAACACCGGAGCACTTGCTCTATTGGCTTTTCATGTACCAGAGCCCGAAGTCGATTCGGAATTTCTCGATGTCTGGATTTGCAAAAACCTTGAAGAAGAGGAGTTCATAGAGAACCAGATTGGTGAAGTAATCCCAGGAAGCTGGCTCTTCGACCAAGGCGACAGGCTGTTCGCCGGCTTCACTCACATTCCGGAAGCAGCAAAAAGCCAAATATCAATATTGCCTGGATGGGCTGACCTCTTCCCCAGCGGTGAGGAAATAATCGCGCACCTCTCAGCGGCCATGCAGTTCAAAAAGACGACGCCTGATAAATTGATCATCAGAAGGCGAGACGAGGAGTACAGGCTTTTTCGCCAGATCGAAGAGCACCACATCCTGAATCAGGTAAGGAAGGGGTTCGAGTCGGTTGATGAGTTCATGCGTATGGCAAACTCGGTCAGTAACCGTCGCAAGTCACGGTCCGGAAAGTCCCTCGAGATACATCTAGAGCATATGTTCCGACAATTCGGCGTTCCAGCTTTCAGCACGCAGTGCAGAACAGAAGGTAACAAGCGCCCCGACTTCATTTTTCCATCCTGTTCTGCCTACCATGATGTGAATTTCCCAGCCGAAGACCTTCGAATGCTGGCTGTTAAAACCACCTGCAAGGATCGCTGGCGCCAGATTCTGAACGAAGCCAACAGAGTGGAAAAAATCCATCTTTTCACGCTTCAGGAAGGAGTTTCTCCTCAACAGTTCGCAGAAATGTCGAGCGCGAACGTCACCTTGGTGGTGCCCAAGCCGCTCCACAGAAAATATCCACCGCAGCTACGCGACAAACTGATGACCTTGGAAGGATTCATCGAGGAAACGAAACGCTGTCAGTAATCTATTTAATCTATACGCCCGAATCGGCCTAGGAGCATAGCCCAGGCCAGTTCCTCCACGCCCTTGGACGATATGAGTCTTCGAACCGTGACAGTCAGCCTGGAAGCGCCATCTCCAGCTGCGGCCTTTCGGCATCTTGAGTCTTTTCCTTAGCTGCCAAGATGCGGTCTTTCATCATTCGCGCTACTGCTTCGAACACAGGGACGGCGACAGAGTTTCCGAATTGACGATACGCCTGTGTGTCCGAGACAGGGATGACAAAGTTGCTTTCGCCAGGCTTGTCAAAACCCATGAGACGAGCGCATTCATGAGGTGTCAATCGGCGCGGTCGGTTCATGTGATTGAACTCACCATGGAAATCTAGCTTTTCCGAGAACCCGCGATCCACAAGAATCTCTGACCCGTCCTTGTGGTATCGAGCAGACAATGTACGAGCCACGCTGTTGGGGCCAGTCAAGCCAAAGCCGAAGCCGTTTCCCTTCTCCTTATGCTTCTGAGCGTACTTGTACAGGTACTCCCAAAGCTTGGGTGTGAGGATGTATTTACTGTCGACATCCTTGTCCAGTAGGTCGCCAAACGTGGGCCGCTTTGCTGGCTGGTGCTTGACGATGTCCTTGAGTGTAAAGCCCTGATGCACGTTCAGATCGCGCCTGAAACCCACCAGAACAATCCGCTCTCGATGCTGAGGCAAAAACTTCATGGCGTCGATCACCTTCGGGTCGGCGCCCTTGGGTGCGTTCACATCCGCTACTTCGTATCCGAGCTCATCAAGCGTTTGGCAGATAATCCGAAAGGTGTTGCCCTTGTCGTGGCTCTTGAGATTCTTGACGTTCTCGAGCAGAAACGCGGCGGGTTGTTTGGCCGCAATGATCCGCGCAACGTCGAAAAAAAGCGTACCTTGGGTTTCGCATTCAAACCCATGCTTGCGACCCAGAGAGTTCTTTTTCGATACGCCCGCCAGCGAGAACGGCTGGCAAGGAAAACCGGCAAGCAGCACGTCGTGGTCAGGGATTTCGCGATCTATGTTGCGGTATGCCTCGTCCTCGCTGACTTCAGGCTTGTCTGAAAGCGTTACCGACCTGATGTCCAGGTTGAAACGATGGCGAGCAGGATCGCAGTAGTGATTGGCCTTGTAGGTCCGGACCGCATACTTGTTCCATTCCGAGGTAAAGAGGCACTCACCACCAATCGCCTCGAAGCCCTTGCGAATCCCACCGATACCAGCAAAGAGATCTATGAAAGTGAAACTTCGCTTTCCTTCGATTTTTCGAGGCAGCAGCGCACTCAGTCGCTTGTGGTCCACATATGAAAGCTTTGGAGACGCCTTGCCCTTGGACCAGCGATTAATGGTCTCCCGACACCAATGTCCCGGACTCGCCTCATTGAGTACTTCCGCAAGAAAACCTTGGTCATAGATATCGAGCAGCTCCCGGAGCAACGCCAGATCGTTACCTGCATGGCTCCCGGATCGATCCGCCAACGGAGTGATGTGATTGCCAGAAACAGGATGCTCATTTTCAACGAAATTCATAAAGACTCTTCTGGGTCAAATCTGTGACGATAGATCACTATTCTATCCCTCTTCCCCCCAATGTGAAGCGTTTTTTTGGAGATGCTTTTCCCTTGGCAAGCGCAAGCTGAAAACGCAAATACTGTATATATGTACATGCTTTCCTGCAATAGTTGTTTTGTCAGAGCGCTTCTTCGCGCCTTGACTCTGTCCCGCTGCCAACTCCACCGCTTGGGCACTACAATCATTTCGGGAACCTCAAGGAGTGAGCATGCCGAACATAGGTCTCATCGAGCTCAATCGGTGTTGAAATGGACACAGTGAATACAGAAACGCGTTCCAGAATGATGTCTGGCATTCGCGGAAAGGACACCAAGCCAGAGATGGTCGTAAGACGCTTTCTTCATGGCCGAGGCTACCGGTACCGCATCCATCGTAAGGATCTAGCGGGCAACCCCGATATAGTGATTCCACGTCTACGGGTTTGTATTTTTGTGCACGGCTGCTTCTGGCACCGCCATCCGGGTTGCCCATTCGCGACAACCCCGAAGACGCGACCCGAATTCTGGAACGAAAAATTTCAAAAGAACGTAGCGAGAGATCTCGCCAGCATCGACGCCCTTGAAGCTGCCGGCTGGCACGTCCTGCTTGTATGGGAATGCGAGCTGAAGAAGGAGCCCGAAACGTTGAACAGGCTGGAGCAGAGGCTGCGCCTTTTCGAGCATGGTCAGACAGCGTGCTGAAAACGCTGGCGATTCGAGCTGGCGTCAGCTGGGCTATGTGTTTCAAGAGTTATGTCGAACGAGCTGCAGCGACAGAATTGCCCTCAGGTGACGTCCTTGCGGAGCAGCTTACCTTTGTCCTGCGCTTGAGATCTCTAGGTGAGGTGCTGCAGATCGGACTTGGAAATGACAAAATGTCTTAAACCCTCGGATCTAATAGATCGCTGTACTCACCACCTGTATTTCTGACTCGAGTAGACCGATTCCCTCCATCCTTTCGAGGAGATACCTCAGCGCGTTTCGCTCGCTGGATGTCAGCTTCAACTCCAATGCCAGTATTGACTGCAACGCAGCATTGGATTTAGGAGAAAGTAGATTCCAACGCCTGGCTTCGTCTAATAATCGTGTGGCGGCCATAGTCAATGCGGTACTCGCCACTGCGTTGAGGGTCGAGGTTCCTGAATTTTCTACATCTATGGTTGAGTTGCCATGCAGTTCAGGCGTAACAGCAGGCGTTTCGAAGATCAGATCAAGAACTGCCGCTAGGCTTTCGCCGGGAAGTTCATCTAGGCATCTAACCTCATTTCTCGCGCGAATCTGAAGCATTGCCCGACGGGCCAAGCTCTCCATCGCACCTTTGCCATGATGCAAAGATGCTCGGACCCATGCCTCGGCGATCGCGATCGCCAATACTGGGTTACCTCCTAGACTAGGTCGTTCCATAATCTGTAAAAACGCATCCTCGGTGAGTTTCTCAAGCAACCCCCAGCGGTCGAAGCTCTCCTGACCTCTATCAAACAACTTCCCACGCATCCAGAGCCTTTGAAAAGTATTGCGTACGCCGCCGAGATACCTTTCAGGCGAGTCACCGAAGCGCCAATTTACGATATCGGGCACCATAACAATTGCCACAAATGCCCACCCGTCATCTCTAAGCGCCTCTCCACTCGCAAGCACACTCTGATCCGCCAGCCACGCCGCAGCTTGCGCGTCGAAGCCTGACAGCTCGGTCCTCGTGCCTTTACCTCCATAGCCATTTTTATTTGCGATGTCGAAGATGCCCGTGCGGAGCTCATCAAGCTGTCTAGCAGCAATGGGACTTCCACCAGTTGGCGTAAATCTGACTGCTTCCGGAAGCTCATTAGCATTAAACCCTCGCCATTGGTGCGGGCCGGTACGTAAATACGCTTCCAGTAACCGTTCTGCTGCAGGCGGCGGGAGTCTAGGCAGTAAAGTCATCATTCATTTATCTCCAAGATCTGCTAACGCCACAAATGAAGCGCGGAATATACCCGGCCTATTGTCGAATACGGACCTCATGAAATCAGGGTCCTTGCCGGGCCACGCTTTCCTCAACCACGAGGATGCCTGGGCTGCCAGAGAACCGGGTTCAGCGGAGGTGAATAACTCGTTCACCTCTGGGTCCGTGATCAGTCGCTCGCATACCTGCCCCATCACATCCGCCATCAGCATCTGAATTATCATCGGATCCTCCTCTTCAATCCTTTCGATAAATTCCGTGTGCGTCGCGTTCAGATAGAGCCGCATAGCACCATGAAAATCGCGAGACCATTCACGTGGAGACCAATGCAGGTACCAAGGTGCAGACGCAGAAATGGCATCTCCCAGCAGGGATTGGATATCCCCAACTTCGATTGGAAAACGAGGTTCCTCGCCCTCCAGCCTCACACGGATTCGATCAGACCAGAGTTGATCCCCTATCCGCGAAGGAGCGAGGGGCGCAGGGAGAAGTATCGAGGCCGCTAAAGTTATCCGAGTGCTAAGGTCGAGGACGGTCGAAAGTTCTTCGCCGGGTACCTCTATATCAAACTCGACCATCCAGGACTCTGCGTCTAAGGTGCGGTTTTCGCGATTCAACATAAGACGTGGCAGCCGCCCTTGGCCTGTACCTACTCTAACCGACGCGAAAAACTGCAGGTCGCCTATATCAAGTTTCAAATCCGCGGCTGCGATAGATGGGTCTATCGCTATTTGACGACGCAAGCGTATGGGAGAGGCAGGATCCCAATCCTGTAGATAGTCGCCAGCTGGAGCCCATTCAGATTCGTTAAGAGAAATCGACCACGAGGTGGCTGTCACCGCGGCTTCGGAAAGGGTCAAAAAAGGAAACGCGATACGACTCACTAATGAGTCTCCATCAATACTTCCGCGTCAGCGATAACCGCGCAATCGAACGGTATCTGCACTCGAATCTCGTACATCCCCTCGGCGCCATCAATGGCCAGCTCTCCACCGTCAGCGAACTGACTGCCGTCCGAGGAGCGGATCGAAACTATTTTTGCCATAGGCAGTACGGCATCCGACTCGATGGGCCGGCCCCCGTCAACGGCAACTGCCGCGCTCGTGGTGAGCGTGCTTCCGTTGCGACCGGTATTCTGACGAACTTCGGTGATGAAAACCGCCACAGCCCCTGCTTCAACTGCTTCCAGTCGGAGGAAACTTGGCGTACTGGCTCGGGCACGAGCGGGTGTCGATCGCCCCCCGGTTGTCTTCCCACGCCTCTTCTCGGCACCATCTCCGCCGACTCCTTCAAGGGCGGCCCCCATTCGGCCTGCAAGTTTGGCAAGAGGCGGGCCCGACTGACGGCTTGGCTTCCCTCCAGGCGAACTCAGCCCCATATCTGCTGCACGAGCGCGTAGGTCTCGAATGGCAACGTTTACAAGTGTCTTGGGCATCCCCTTCGGAAGGTTATCAGGGATCCAATCATCATGAGCAGGGGGCTCTGACTCTGCAAAGGCAGACTCGACATCCTTATCATCGCTTGTAATGAAAACTCCAGCCCATTCAAGACGTTCATCAGGCAACGCGGTGCCGGGTAGATACTTGACGACAAGTCCAACGGGGCGCATAAGGGCAATATGTTGGGCAACTGCCGGAAATAATGTGCCTTCTTCTACGAGAGGACGCCTAGGCGTCCGTAAGCCTTTCTCAAGGGCAAGCGTCCCTACCTTGATCTGAGATTTGGTTGCCAGTAGCGATCGGATGTCGCTCCCTTTTCCCGAACGCGCCGCCCGCATCGCTTTCGAAAAAAGATCCAACGGGGGGAAATCCTCAGGAGCTGGAATTGTGACGCACACCCCATCTAACTCAAGGCGCACATCAAATCGATGCGAAGCCGGTGTGTCGCGCATCATCCGAGGCCAGAAGTTCCACAAAATGGCTTCAGTAACTTTGTTGCCTAGGGTCTGAAGGTCTTCACCATCTGTCATGAAATCCAAGATCATGATCGATGTGCCAGATTGATGAGCCTCTCTGTCGGGCAACCCCAAGTCGGAGGCGAGTGCTTGAGCGCCCGCGCCGGTCAACGGGTCGACTATTCCGTCCTCGGGATCCGGAATGCCCCACCAATGACGTCCGGTGAAACGCTGCAACATGGTGTTGCTCGGAATTTCGAAAGATGGACCAACATGGCAAGCAATAATGCGGCGTCCTTCTGGTCCAGCCGCATGTGGGAGTGTATCCACTATGATGGTGCTGCAACGGCTAGCGCGGTAAAGTGCTATTTTTCCGAAACCATAAGTGCCGCCACCTTGCACGGTATTTCTTGCTGCACCGATGTTTCGCAGAAAGTTGATGAACTGAGTATCTTTGATTCCCAAAGGGATTCGATCTGAGCGCGTTGGTCCGCCAAGCCCGATGGTACCAAAGTCGCAAATCTCCATGACGAGAAGCTCTTTCTGCGAAAGACTTTCTCGAAGCGCTGTTCGCGATTGCTCGGCAGCCGGAAGCGATGTGATTACTTTTGACTCGAGCGCCAGCTTCTGACGATCTGTAAGTCGACGAATTCTTATCTCGATCTTGGGCCCAATCCCAAGTTTCGCAGCGTCTGCGATATTCTGCAGAGATTCGCGGATCACAGTCTGAAGCGGATCGAGGGTCGGCGCCCCTAGGAGTCGACGAACATTATCACCGATATTTCCGGTCGAACCGTAAGGCTCGGAGAAAATTTGAAAAGGCTTTACAAGCATCCACCAAGCTCCTTCTCAATCATTTTATAAGAGTTCTCGGACGCCAAGAACTGCGAAGCGAATGAAAGATCAATCGAATAGGTAATGGCGGACAGACCTGCGTGCGCTACCCCAGCCAAAAGCATCGATGAGGTCAGTCGGGGAAATCCGTCTCTGACTTCGTAAAGGAATTCGGATTGAATGCGGAAGGAATGGCAGTTCCATCGTGGCTTGTCGAAGTCCTCGCACCCAATTGCAGCAAGTAATTTTTGAAGCCGATCCGGCTCATCTGCCTTCCTTAACGCGCTTGTAGCCAGGCCGGATATACTGAGATTTCCGCCAGACACAGGTTCCAAGACCAAACGCAGAATATGAAGGCTACCGTCGTCCGGTATTTCAAGTTGCTCAAGACCGTTTATAACGATAGTTGGCTTTCCAGCACGGACAGTCGACTTGATCTCAAGTGAAGTACTACCTCTTCGGAAATCGTGCCTGTCACCTGACGGGCCGCTCCAAGCTCGCCATCCTGATGCCGAAATGTCCAGAAGGCGATTGAGAACCAACAACTCACCTATCAGGCCGACAACGACAGTGAGAGCCACCTCACTACCACTTGACTGCATCAGAAGAGAGCGAAAATCCGCAATAGTTGATTCGACAGCAGTAACGCAATCGGTACTCGCGGCAACTCTCGCGAGGATTTCATCAACAACCTCACCGAACACAGTCTCTAGATTTCTTGAGAGGCAGACCAAGTCGATGAACCTGGCCGAGTGGCCTTCATGTGTAAAGCACGATACTGTCAACGCAAGAGCGTCCGCCGCGCCTGAGCGCGAAATCGTCTCGCGGTCGCCCAGAGGAAGAAGAACTCGGGGCTCTTCATTGGGCCCCAGTGCGAGGCGGACCTTGCCCGCAAGAGTGACGACATTGGTCGGAATTGTACGAATCTGAAAATCGCTATCCGTTTGGCCCCCACTGCGCAGTACGCCCCACATCGTTTCAGCCGTCATTTCCATGCCCTCACCTGACGCCTGCAGCTTCGACTTGGGAAGCCTCTTCCATTGCAATGTTCTCGATGTCTTCTGCAGAAAGAGAATTCAATTCGACAGATACGTAACTGCCACTTTCAGTAACTGAGCCTGGAAAAACCATCCCGTAGGCCAGCACGTCGTGGTCCGCATTCAGAGCCCTGCGCAGCGTACCGTCCTTCGCTGGTGATGAAGCCTTGTCGATGACGTAGAGCAACAACAGAGGCACTGCGCCGAGAGCATTACTTCTGAGCTGCTTCAGTTCATCCCAGCCACCGTCGCTCGGGGGGATGTCCAAACAGTCAGAAAGAATATCCTGCTTCGACATCAAGGCTTTGATGTCAGCATCACCGGTACCGTCAAGCTTGGAGCGTTTAACCATGCCAACGTTGCCTACACTGCCAAGCGCCTCATTCGACGCTTGTCCGCTCCTTGGCTCAATGATGGCGAGGTTCCAGCAGGACAGCCTTGGATCATTACCAGCAAGGAAGGGCAGCAGTATCTGGCGGCTCAGATCAGCATGTGTCGCATGCGACTCATACGTTTCCAAGAAACGTTGGATCGAAGATTTTGGCACATCACGCCATACCTTTCTGTCAACTGCGGCGGCTTCCTCATCTCGAAGTTGGAGCGCGTCTGCGCGGCTGACCAGCTCAGCGGCAGCGCCCCAATTCTTGCGAAGCTGTGCAATATTCTGATGTTCGAAGCGGAATGTTTGCCGGTGAGTTCCCCAATAGCTTACAGCACATCGGCGAGCGGCCCGCATTTTGGTGGCGGCGGTGATAGCCATGCCAGGAATAGAACGAATACGTACAGCTATCTGCATCGGCGTCAATTCGCAGAGCCGGTACTGATTGATGTCATTGCGGATCTCTTGCTCGATAGAAGCGAGCTCGCGAAACCGAAGCTTCAAGGGTTCTGGCATCCAAATCCTCGGGAGGTCCTCGTAATCGGGCCTAAAGCCGAACCAGCGCCCCATTTGTAGAAGCGTGTCGTACTGATCCGCAGTGCGGAGAAAAAAGCTGACGGTAAGGCCCTCTAGAGTAAGGCCTCGAGCAAGGATCGATCCGCCCACGACAATGTACGTTTTGGGGGCCTTAGTGTAATCAATCCTGTCTTCACTACCTCCGTTCTCTATTGGAAATTCCAGTGCTCTGAGCACGGTCGGCATAAAGTCGAAAATTTGCTCGATGCTGACTGGCTTGGCATTAGTTATATCAACAGGAAGCCGCCCTTGCTCCTCGGCCCAGATTGCTTCGACGAGTTTCCCTACCGCACTTACTCTGTTGACGAGGCCCTTGCGGTTTACATCTACCCACCCCTCAATCAACGCCGAGACCCGTTCGTGAGCTGTCACATAGGCGGAAGTGTGCACAAGCATTGTCATATGCTTGTTCGAGTGCCCTCTGGAATGCCGAGCTGCGCAACAGGCGAGAAAATACAGAATTGATTTTTTGAGACTATCGGTCATCGAAGGCTGAAAACCGTCTCTTTCACGCATGCTACGCGGTTGAAGCAACGCCACTTCATTCGCGGGAACTTCCCGGATCATATCGAGACCTTCTTCCTCGGGAAGCACATTCGCTGGATCTACCGGCGGCTTACCAAAGAGTCTCTCTGTCCCGAAATATGGTGCAGGGAGAGGCAGTGCGGTGATGAAATCGCGGGGGTAAAGATCGTCTAGCTGTTGGCCTTCTTGACGATATGGATCTATGAGAACGTTCGCGAACGGGGTTGCGGTGTAGCCCACGTATGTTACAGCAGGGAGAAGGGACAATATCTCCCGAATTCGCTCGTTGATGACGGTGGTTTCCAGTTCACTCCTCGCTGCGTTAACGCTGGCCTGATCACATTCGTCATCAATCACCAGAACCCGAAGCTTGGCGAGTACAGCGGGCATCGTCCGCTCTATCGCAAGCTTCAGCTCCCCGAGTGGAGAGACGTTCTTTTTAATCACCGCCAATTGCGCCTTGTCAGTATGGGACAGGAAACCACCTTGTGGCGGGGCTCGGAAATCCCTATCGAGGTCGTTCGGCGTCAGAACCTGCCAGTTGAGCGGATTGCGGGAAACCAGATCATCGAAAAACCTTAGCTGGGTCTGATATCTAAGTGTGTTGGTAAGACCTGCGAGCACGATCACAGTGTTGTACCCAGCATCAAGCGCTTTCGCTATCGTAGCTGTCATGTTCGCGGTTTTTCCGGATTGCACGTAACCCAGAACTAAACCGCGACAGGAGAACTGATGCTGCTTGGGGCTTTCCAGCAGAGAAACGACTTCATTGGATGCTTCATTGATAACCTCAACGTCATCCTTGTCCCAGCCCTTTCCGTTGACGAGATAGCCGCGTACTGCTGGCCAGTGGAGGTCGGAAGGCTTCGACCCGAAATACCATTGTGGACGCTTCCTGATAACGGAGTATCGATGAAGGATCTCGATTTGCTCGAACTGAAGGGCTACTAATGCCTTCGCCTCCTCGATTTCTGCCTGAAGCATCGTTGCCAGCCCGAGACTAAGGGTGTCCAGCTCCTGGCGTACCGATTCTACTGCTGCATCTAGGTCTGGAAATCTAGACATCGCTTGCGAAATACGCTCATGCAACTTGTCAACTTGCGGCCCTGGCATGATAGCTCCATGATATTGCGTTGAATTGTCTCAATGTACAATGCACTTGCGGGTGGTGCAATCAGGCTCTCAGCGAGCTTCGAGCATCTAGGGTGCTCTCTGATGTATACGTCTAAGGGCCTGCACTTCAAGGGCTGAGTAGCTCGAATGGGTGGCCGGTTTCGATGCAACTCCCGGCTGACGGTCGACGGGATTTGCCCCAGCAATCGGGCGATATGGCGCTGGCTGAGATGTAGATATTGACCGACCTGAATGGTCGCGCGTTCTTCGATAGTGAGTTCGGTGTAAGACATCGTGGCAACTTACCGAAGCTTGAGGTGTTGCACTCAGTTTTCGCGGCCGACGTCTATAAAAGAAAATGCCGAGCTTTCACAGAGGTCGCTGGTTGAGGAACCTGCCTTTCAGGAAAAGGAGCAGAGCGTCAGGATCAAGATCACGTCAAGCTGGCGCCGAGTTCACTGATTGGATCAGGCGTACCAAGCCCTGCCGCATGCCTGCAGGCAGCAGGGTATTCTAGGTAAGGATCAAAACGTTTTATTGTCCTCTGTACCATCATCGTCCTTGCACTTTCGTTCACATGATTTGATTTTTGCCAGGCGAACGAAACTGTGCTTATCTCACGGACGCCTGATTAGAGCCGGCGGCCCCGCCAAGAACTCAGGCGCGTTTAACGCTTCGTTTCTTCGCAGCGTTTGGCGTACGACACCTGCTGAGAGGTATCGACACGATAGGCCACTGGTTTGCCGTCGGTGCTGATGCCGATGCGGTACCAGATCGACAGCGCGAAGAAGGCATCCTGATTCCACTCACCTACCAAGGTATTGTTTGTCCGGCACTTACCGCGCAGACACGTACCACTCACTTGGTTGGTGTAACGCAGATCCTGCCGCCGTTGTGCATCCCAGATGAGCACTTCGCGGGAGGTCTCCAGCCAGGTGCACTTGATCATGGGTTGGCCGTTGAAGGATTTCTTGGCGATACACGGAATAGCTTCGGGAAGACCGTTGGTAGAGGTCTCGTCTGGGAAGGCGATGTTGCTCCATGCGTAATGATCCACGACGGCGTTTGCGTTGGCGCAGAAAGCAAGCAGAAGGATGCTGAGTATCCGTTTCATAGGTTCTCCAGTTTGTTTCTTTTATCGAGTGTGAAATAAGAGCAGGCCGTTTAACGGCCGATGATGAAGGCGAACCCCGGCGTGTCGTGGGGCAATCAATGTCGCTTTCGGTAACTATCTGAGAGCTATTTCTTGCAGGTGACTCTGAGCTTTTTATTGACGTAGTCTTTGAGGATCTCGTAGTCGGGGTTGTAAGTGACTAGCGCATGGCCCACACCTACTACGGCCGTCAATGTTGCTATTGTCAATGTTGCAGGTGTTGTCAAGACGCTGAATACAGCACCAAGTGCGCCGCCCTGTACCACAGTACTTTTCACGTCACTTGTTACTCGACACTTCAGTCCCAGGCTTTCAATCTTGGTTTCGACAAGTTTGATACCCGCCATGAAATTGCCTCTGAGGCCATGGATCTCGAAGGACGCTTTGCTTTTCACGAGACCTTCAATCTGCGCTTCATTCAGGCCGGTTACGACGATGATGGTTTTTTCTGGGCTCCCTGCAAGAAATAGTGGTTTAGAGAAAAAGTCGAATATCAACCTTTTGGGTTGAGTCTCGGCTTGGTAAGTCCTTCATGTCAAAAGGTTGATGGCCAACCATCCAAGTTGAATTGGAGGGTGGCATGTCAAAAACTGCATCGAAGCAACTGGCGGAGTTGGTTGGGCAAGAGATTGCTCGTCAGCGCATACGCTGCCAGTTGAGTCAGGAGCAGATTGCCGAGAGGGCTATTGTCCTGCTTTTTTCAAGCAGGTTTTATAGCGGCAGTCGTCGTGCTGCTCGATCAATAACCATCGGCTTATGCAGCTGATGTGTCGTGGCATGAAATACCTAATTAACGGCTAGGTTTGCCTATAAACAAATCAATTGCATCACGTAGCTCTTTAGCTGATGCGGAGTCGCTTTTCGATACCCGTCGACGAACCTCATTCAGGCGCCCTTTCATGTAACTGTCTCTTTGCAGGCAAGTGTCACAGTAATTTATATCAACAGCAGCTCGGGCGCTGAGCCGCATCGAAAGCAATATTAGATCTTTCTCTCGCAATGTTCCCCCTGTTTCGTTAGCGCTGCGCTCATTATAGCGCTCATAGCAGTTTTGATAGCTTAATGCTCTTGTCTCTTCCCAAAGTTTGATTTTTTCATTGGCCATCATGTCGTCGCAAGCTTGATTTACCGCATCAATTACTTTGGAGAATAAACTACGAATTTTCATTTTCTAACTCCGTAATGGTAAAAATTAGGTGTGTTATGTTTTAATCTGTTTTTGTGTTTTTGTGTTTTGGTTCTGGTGCAATGGGCGCGCTGATTTGTTAAATTTTATAGATCATAATAAGTTTGTTGAGGGTTGGCTAGCTAAAGAGTTGTGGCTTATCGTTAAGTTAAAGAGGTTAATTTTTTGGCTGTAATGGTTATCAATTATAAGATCTACGCCTGATCATGCCCCGAGTAGTTCAATTCTAAGGCTACTATTTTGACATCATTCTGTCCACCGTCCTCTCTTTATTGCACCGGACCTCTCTTTCAAGGCAGCGACTGAATTGGCTGCGATTGAGGTAGGTCTAGTGTGATGTTCTCGAATTAACATTTCTTCGATCTTGGCTACACATCCAACGTTCGGAGAAGCGCAGGTGAATTTCCCAAAATCGTCCTCAGTCCAGAAGAACACGCCGAGCTGAGCCGGCGCGCGCATTCGGCCACCATCGGCCGGCGCGACGGTCGTCGGGCACGGGTGATTCTGTTGGCGGCCCAAGGCTGCACACGAGTCGAGGTTGCCCGGTTGACCGGGTTCTCACTCCCCGTTATTACTTGCTGGTGTCAGCGCTTTCAAACTCAGCGGCTGGACGGTTTGCTCAATAAGCCAGGTCGGGGCCGCAAACCGTTTCTGCCCCTTGAAGCTGTGCGTCGCGTCCTTGAACAAGTCACTCGCAGTGGAGCACTTCTCCAAGCCTAAAACTCGAGAGGTGTTGCGTCTCAAATTCAAGATGGGTGCTGTCTGCGCGACAGGTCGCCACCAGTACACTTCAGTTGTACAGCCAAGGCTCCAACTCACCCAGGTTCTTCACCACAATCTGCTGCGCTTCTGGCCGGGGCTCCATTTTTGTTGGGTCGATTTGATAACGCTGCAATACATATTTCACCAGCGCCCTGCGAGTAGGTATCAGCAGTTGGCCATTCAGCATGCCGAAATCGGCTTCAATGATCGCCTTCTGCTCATCTGTTAGTCGCGAGTCGGGCTCGATGACCATTGTTACTTCGGCATTCCAGGCCTCATCCTCTTCAATCACATTCTTGGATTTTCCTTCTAGGAGGGGGACTCCGCGCAATCTACTAAGTACAAAGTCGCGATACTGGCCGTTCTTCTCGCAATAGGCGCGTGCGTGCCAACGCATACCGGTATAGACCAAGGTGTGTGGTGCGATGAGCCGGCCTTCTGGGGCGGGGTTGTTTAGTGACACATAGTCGATATCCAGGCGCTGGTGTTCGCGGCAAGCCTTGAGCAGCGGTCTAAGAATCTCCGGCTTGATTGAGCGATCTGGCACCTCCAGTACCTTGGTGTGGGCATAGGCCAGCGCCAGGCCTTCGATGTGCGGAGCTCGCTCGTTGTTCTGATAAAGCAGGTGCAGATAGGCACTGGCGCTGTCGTCGATGAACAGCGGCTTGAACTGCTTGCTCGGCACATAGCCCTTGAGTTGCTTGTCATATGTCAAGTTTCGGGGCGCATGTTCGGTGATGTAGGTGTTGATGTCTTTGGACGCCTGCTGGCGGCTGATACCGAAGCTTTGGATCAAGTGTCCCGTGGTCAGCCGGCCCTCCCACCAGGCAACGGTCTCAATCAAACGATAGCGAAGTGCTAGGTCCCAGCGGACTTGCTCGATGGACTGCTTGCGTTTCATAACCTCTCCATGTGCGCGAATACTTTACCTGTATAAGTCTACATTCTAGACCTGTCGCAAATCACTACATATCGTGTATTTGTCATTTAAATGAATCGAATTCACGAAAGGAAGTGGGCATGAGTATGTCGGAAGCGGTGTCGACAGGTGTATTGGTGATGATGGGGGCAATTCTGCTGGTGCTTTTGCTGCATTACCTGAGGTTGAGTGAACTTTGGCAAATGGCTCTTGGCTTCCAAAAGGACGTGCGCTGGGCGCGGATTTGGGAAATGGAAAACCGTGAACTGCGTTCGGCACTGCGAGCTGAGAAAGAGCACATCGAGCAGCTGCAAAGAAAACTGGTGATTTTGCAGGAATTGATCCCGGCAGAGGGATAAGGGAAGGGCATGAACAGACTGGAAAGGATCAAAGGCTGCCTGCTGGGTGGCGCCGTTGGCGATGCGCTTGGCGCCCCAGTGGAGTTTCTCGAGTGGTCGGCAATTGAAGCTAAGTTTGGTCTCCAGGGGATTGTCGATTTTGCTCCGGCTTACGGTATCACTGGTGCTATCACTGACGACACACAGATGATGCTTTTCACCGCAGAAGGCTTGCTGCGAGCTTATGTGCGCGGCAGTTCACGAGGGGCTTGCCACGTCCCCAGCGTTATCCATCATGCGTTGCTGCGCTGGCTGATGACCCAGGATTATCCTGCGGCGATACCGGTCAGCAGGGACGGGTGGCTGATCGAGCAACGGGCGCTCTGGTCTCGCCGCGCCCCTGGTACTACCTGCCTCGGTGCGCTCAAGGCCAGTCCGCGGCTGGGGGCTGTCGCCGAGAACAACAGCAAAGGCTGTGGTGCCGTGATGCGCGTTGCTCCTTGCGCATTCTTTGCTAACGCCTTTGACTATGCTAGCCAGTCCGGGCGGTTGACCCACGGGCACCCTACGGGCTACCTGGCGGCCGGGCTGTTCGCCGATATTCTCCAGCGCATTGTCGATCGGCAAGACAGCCTGGAACACGCAGTCACTCAGAGCCTGGCCCAATATGGACAAGTGCCCGGTATGGAAGAAATACGCAGCCTCATTGAACGTGTGCTGTTCTTCTTTTACGAGGGCTACCAGCCCACCCCGCAACGCATCGGCGAACTCGGTGGCGGTTGGGTCGCCGAAGAGGCGTTGGCTATTGGGCTGTGGTGCGCCCTGGCAGCGCGCTCGTTCGAGGAGGGCGTGCTTGCGGCGGTGAATCACGGTGGCGACAGCGACAGCACCGGGCTGATCGCCGGGCATCTGTTGGGTGTTCAGTATGGTGCTGCGGCGATTCCTGCTCGGTGGTGCGAAAAATTGGAGTTGCGCGAGGCGATCATTCAGATTGCCGAGGATATTGAGCGCGTTCCGCGTGAGTACTGTGGGTATGGCGGAGAGTTTGATCAGCAGATTGAGCGGGTATATCCCGGTAATTGAGAGGGTTGATGCGAGGACTTCTCGGTTACGCAGGAAGCCTTATCTTTAGGTGACGTCATCGAGTTGTTCGTACCTTCATCGAAGGTTTGGCCCTGTCTCCGGTTAGTGGCTCAATGTGATAACTTTCCGATGCTGACATGACCTGTTCAGCTTCGCGCGGAGACAGTTCATGCATGAGTTATTGTCGTCAACGTATTGGTAGACTCCTTGCTTACGTTTTGATCGTAAGAAGGGCGGCTTGCTCTTCTTGCGTCTGTAAAATCACGCAGACCTGCAGATTCAGAGTGACATACTCGTCCCAAGTGTACTGCTGGGCGTAGTGCATGGTGTATTGCCGATCCACCCGGCAGATGTCCGGGCGCTCTGCATAAATGGTACAGCGCTTGCCTATTGCATCGTAATGCCTGCAAGTGCCGTCGCCACGATCCAGAAATTGGGTTTCGGCAGCCAGATGAACGTGCTGGCAGCACAAGCCGCATTGGGTGCAAGGGAAGGTGGAGGGGGGCGTAGTGTGGCTATGCATATAAAAGTATCACCGCTTTGAAGCGGTGCCGGTTGCGACTGGGGCATTTGAGGAAGGCCCGCGCGGGTGCGCGGGCACTGTTTTATGCTGAGGGCGCGTCCAGGCCCGCTTTTTGTCCGCTAGCCACAGCTGCGACGTCTTGGATGCGCTTCTCCGTTGCCAGAACCAGATTACCGTCTTGATCCAGGATCGCAGTGTCGATCATGGCCTTGAGTAACTGAGCAAACTTGACCGAGCGGAAAACGACCTCCTTGCTTTCATCCGCGAAGGTCCGGTAATCCACGCCATTATTCTCGATGACTTTCTTCAACTCGCTCACTGTGCGGCGCAGTTGCGAGCTGATCTTGGAGAACGTGGCGTTCGCCAGGGAGGTCACCTGCTCAATGGCCCGCAGCTTACCGGTCATCAGCTCGGCTTGATCGTGAATGGTGCGGGCCTGTTCCTGGTTGCTGCGGGCAATGTTCAGGGCTTCTTCGCCCTTGTTACCCAGAACGTGGCCGAAGATGGCCAACGCCGGTCCAGCGACGATGCCACCCAGCACCATCATGCCCCCGGCCATACCGTAGCCACCGGCTGCCAACGAACCGCCGCCCAACCAGGCAAGCGTGGCGTTGGTGGCTGCCACGCCTCCGAGCGAGGAGATGGCCGTGCCTGTGCTGGCCGTGGCCAGCAGCATGGTGCCGTTGTAGGCACCAAAGGCCAGCGCTGCGCCACCGCCCATGCCTGCGCCGAGACCGAGACCCGCATCCTTGAGCGCCTGGTAGTCCTGGCGAAGACCGGCAAGGGTTTTATTGGAAAAATCGCCAGCGTTCAGTTTGTCCAGCTCTGGACTCTGACTGAGTTCGATGTTTTTCAGGCGCTCGAAGGTTTCGATAAATTCGGCAACCACTCCGTTGAACGCACGCAGCTTACGCTGGCCATAATCTTCCAATATGGCGTTAGTGGCCTTGCGTTGTTCTTCGACCTTTCGGTTCGCGCTATCGACCATGGAGCGTGCATCGTTATTAATGTCTTTGGCGTTGCTGTGGTCTATCGCACCGCTGACGCCCTTGGCCGCACCATATATACCGGCAGCTGCTGCAACAGCACCAATGATCAGAGGAATGGGCATGATCGTTTCCTTACTCGAGAATAATCGAAATGGTTTTGCTGACTTCCTGATTCAGCGTTTCTGCACGCTCCAAGAGATCATCGAAAATGAAGTCTTCCAATTGATGGTGAAGCTGAAACTCCTTGAGGAGTGCCCATTCAACGCTGGTGATCGTGCCGTCGCGAAGGGCGACCAATAGCAGCTCGAACAGGATTACCTTGGGCGTGGTCGGCAGCTCAAATTTCTTGTCCTTGAGTAATTCTTTCAGAACGGTCGTGGCAGCTTGCACCCGGGTTTCAGGCCTTTCCGCTTTGGAAACTGGATACTTTTTGAGGGCTTCGATGAGTTGTGCCGCCACATCATCGGACGGCTTTCCCCCAAACATGAAAGCAGCGGGGGAAGAACGTCCAAACATGCTACTGGAGGTGGAAGCACTTCCAAACATGCTAGTGGAGAGCGATGGGCGTGTGATGGACTGCTCAAGCTCAGCGATCATTTCGCGCTCTTTTTCGCCTTCTTGAATGGAAAGCGCACTGAGATCGGTGCTGGAGGTAAATTCATCTGATGTCTTTCCGTCCCACAACAGCGGCTTGTCAGCTAGGGCCAACAGTTTTGCGAGATCAAGTAGGTGTTTTTGGTCCGGTTCGGACAGGAGTTTGAGCAGCATGCAGGTATCGTCCTTTATCCAGGGGTATCTTCAGGGCAAGTAAGGTTGATTACAGCACCAGAGGGCTGTCGGAACTCATGAAGTCGTCGAGTTCCTCAATAGATTGGAATTGCAGTTGTTTGCCCAGCAAGGTGGCGTATTGATTGACAGCGGCTGCCAAGGCATCAACGTTGCCGCTGCCGGCGGTATCCACAATGGCAAAAAAACGTTGAGTTTCTTGCTGCAATTGGGGGATTTCACGACGCGTGAAATCATCCAGTTGAGCTTGTTCTTCAGCAATCTGGTCGCGGGCGGCGGCCTCGATGGCACGGATGCGCGCCAGTTGCTGACGGGAAAGCTCGACGCCGCGGGCGGCATCCAATGCGCTTTGGTAGAAAAGCGAAGATAGGGTGTAGCCGATCATCCCGCCAATGGCAGCACCGACAAAGGGCACAGGAATCGCCAATTGTCCGAGTGCAGCCATCATGCTGCTGGAAAGCATGCCGGCGCCTTTCTCACCCACTTCACTCAGCAATTGCGCCTCGCTGATCTCGCCTGTGACGTAACGTTTGACCGAGCTGCCCAGTGACAGGCAGATGTTGATCGCCAACGCCGGAGCGTTGGTGCCGGCGAGCGTGCGCAAGGTTTGGTTGCTTGATTGCTGCATGCCACCTTTGAGCGCGGAGCCAGCGAAAGCTGTGGTGTATCCAAGGGCACCGGCTTTAACTGTGTCGAGGGCCAAATCTTGGGCAGCTTCACCCAATTGCTTTTTGTCTTGGGCGACATTGAACGCATTGGTCAACAGTGAAATAACGCCACCGATAACCGCGCCGTACTTTGCGCCCTCCATACCGGCCCGGTGGCTGGTACGGGCAATATCTTTCATCGTCTCGCGCAGCGGCTTTTCGGCGTAGTCGATGGCCTGCTCGGTCGTGATGCCAAGGTCAACGATGTCTTCTTTAGCAAGCTTGTCGAACCTGTCGGCGCGCTCGCGGAATTTTTCGGCGAGCTCCGGTTTTCCTTTTTGCTCTGCCTTCAGTGCGTGTTTTCTTAAGTTTTCCGCACGATTGCGGCAGTAAGTTTTTGCGTCTTCGACCTGTTCGCTGGGCAGTTCCAGCTTCTTGCCGAAATACTTGTTGTACTTGTGATCCTCATGGCTCACCTGGTTGGCAACCTTGTTTCCGCTGGCCTCCAACTTGGTCTGAGCTTCGTAAATGATCTTGCCGTTTTCATCCACGCGGACGCGATCCACCGCTTCGCGGTACTTGGAATCGGTCTCAATGCCGTAATGCTTCAAATCATCGCTGCGAATCGTTCGCTCAGACGATTTGTTGATGATGGCTTCGGCATTGTCACGACTGGTGCCCGCCACTTCGCCCGTCCAACCCGCTCGTTGTTTGACGCCGGTTTTTTCCTGGCTGATGCCTTTCAGGCCCTTGCTGAGAATTTTGCCGGCTTCGTTGTCGATGCCAGTGTAGGCTTTGATGAACTCGGCATTGGCACTGCCATAGCGGCTGACAATTTCACTCGTAGAAAGCGCTGTCGCGGTGCGGGCGATATCCCGTTCAATTTCGTCTCTGCTATTGTTTTGCACACTCGCGGTAGAAGCAGGCGCAAAGGTATCTTGGGACTTCATGGAGCCTCCTGGCAGGCGTGTGCATTGGTAATGGTGGGCAAGTGGTTTGGGATGGGCTGCGTATACAGGGCTCCCATTTTGATTAGTCTCCCTTTGACTACATCCACCCAATGCTTCGGTTCATGCAGGCGGACGCTCTCTCCCAGCCCAAACACCCACCAGAGCGTTTCCTGATCGTCCGGCACCTTGGCGTGCAGGCGTTGCCAATCGCTGCCTGGCAACGGCTTCAGGCTTTGCTTGGGGCTAAGCGGGGTTTCATTCAGCAGCCAGGCGATCTGTGGGGATACGTCGGCGATCAGTTCGTGGTGTTCGATCGGGCCGGGACTGTTGAAACCGCCGCTCTGGATGTAATGATCGATCTCGAAGTCGGGTTGTTCGCGGGTCGGCGCATCGAGGCACGCTGCCTGCTGGATGCGGTGCAGGGCGAATTGGCGAACGTCTGTGTAACCTTCGACAGTACCGATCAGGTAGCTGACGGAGTGGCGCGAGATCATGCCGGCGGGGTGTATGCGTAGGGTCTTGTACTCGCTCTTGCTGCGGCTTAGGTAGACGATCTCCAGTTGCCGCGTTTCCAACAGGGAGGTCGCCACCTGGGACCAGATGGCCGCGTCCACTTCGGCGGGTTGGAGCGCCTTGCCGTTAGGCAGGGTGCGCACGCGTCTGGCCCAGTGCGCCAGGTTGTTATGTTCCAGCCCTTGGAGTTGCCGGTGCGCCAGGTCGAAGTGGTGCGCTAGCAGGCTCAGCACACTGGGTGGTAGCAGCTTACTCAGGTGGCTTTCGGCGAGGACGAAGGCCAGTGCTGTGGGGGTGTCCAGCGCCGGAAAGTCGAATTGTGGAGTGTCCTTGGGAAAGCTCCAGAGATAGGGCCGTTGGCTTTCGTCACAGAGCAGTGGAAAGTCCAGGGCGAGGCGGCCGATGAGGTCCCGTTGCAAGGTTCGACGGTCGATGTCGAAATTCTCGGCTTTGAGTCTTTGCAGCAGTTCGGTGGTGGAAATGCTCTTGGGCGCGCGCGGGATAAGGCGCAGCAGGGCCAGGTGCCTGAACAGCCTGTCTTTGGGATCTGACATGAGGGAGCTGTACTCGAATCAACCTTGATGGTTCGCTGGCGTCACATATCTGGCGAACATTCCATTTAATGGCTTTTTAACACTATTGGTTCTGCTCGCCAAGAGCGGATGGCCGTAGCCTTATGTCTACTCAGCCCCGCTCGAAGGTCTGCTACGGAATTTTTCGCGGTCCAGCTCCTTCTTCAGTTCATCAATCGCCTGGCTTTTCTTCATCACCACAGCACCGACTACCAATCCAATTGCAAAGCAGATCAACTCTTTCATGGGGAACTCCTCGCTGGTTGACTGGGATGTTGAGGGCTATCTTCCACCAGCCATGCGACATTCTGTGTCGTTTGCTGCATGGCGCTGTACCTAATCGACAGCGGCTGTGTGGCGCTCCTCTTCACTTGGTACACCTCTAGAACTCGCCATTTACTCGACGTCAGTTCGGGCAAATGCAGTGCAGTGCAGCTCTACGGTCGCATAGCCGCCCCGGCTCCGCATGCGCGAGAGGTGATGAAATCACCTACTGAAGGTGTGCTTTTTCAAAGACTGAGTAATAGATTAATTAGTGCTCAGGTTAACGAGGGTGGGGGTGCTACAAATAGGCTCCAGTCATTCATGAGTAAGCGCCTCTTATCAAGAAAGTCCGAGCGAGAGTACGCTCCCTCGGTCTGATCACGCTCGTCATGTGCTAACGCCATTTCACAGACTTCACGAGGATAATGGGTGCATTCACCGGCCCAGTCACGAAACGAAGATCGAAAGCCATGGCGAGTGATGTGCTTGTACCCCATGTCATGCAGTAGGGTTCGTACAGCATTTGCATGCATTGCCCCAGTCTTGCCTTGGCCTGGGAACAGAAAAGGACTTCCTTCATCTCGCGGAATACTTTTCACCAGCTTTACGACTTCCTCGGCAAGCGGAATGACGAAAGCTACCCGCATTTTCATTCTCTCATCTGGCAGTGACCAAGTTTTAGCTTCTAGATCAAACTCATCCCAACGAGCGAACCTGACCATGTGGGCGCGTGCGCTGGTCATGATCAGCAGTTGAGCGGCCCATGATGGAGGTGTGGAGTTTGCCCTGAGCTTCATCATCAGCTCAGGCACTTCCTGCCAGCGCAAAGCTTCAAAGTGCTCACGCTTCCGAGCTTTCCTCTTTTCAGAACGGCTCAACAGATTGTCTAAGTGCCCGCGCCAGCGAGCAGGGTTCTCACCTTGTCGCAGGTTACGTGCCTTGGCCGCGTCTAGGACTTGTTCTATTTGTCCACGTACCTCGTCAGCGGTTCTGGTCTTGGTGGCCCAGATGGGTTCCAATACCTTAAGCACTTCGGGAGTGCCTATGTCTTCGGCTGAAAGCTTGCCTACGTGATCAAACGCATACAGCTCCAGCTTCCGCAGCCACCCTTTACGCCACTTTTCCGACCACGCCGCGCCGTGAGCATCACAATATTGCGTTGCGAGCGTCTCAAATTTTAGTTGCTTGGCTTCACTTGCTCGCTGGGCTTCCCGTTGAGCTGCACGCTCTACGTCTCTGGCTGCCAAGGGATCGATGCCATCACTCAGTTGGCTGCGTTTGGCGCTAGCATCTTGTCTGGCCTTCTTGAGGCTCACCTCCGGGAATGAGCCCAGGCCCATTTCCCTGCGACGGCCTGCCAGTTGGAAACGAAGCAGCCAAGATTTGCGCCCGGTAGGTTTGACGACCAAGCGAAGCCCATCACCATCTTCATAGGTGCCGGGTTCGGTCAGGTTTTCGACTTGTTTCGGATTTAGCTTACCCATTGGATTTCCCCTGTCGTCCCTTTTGTCCCCCCACTTGTCCCCCCACCTCATCGTCGGATGAGGTCAGATGGCGTTGAACACCATCGGACAGGGGAACGCCTCAAACGCCCGTGATAGCTAGACTATCGGCAGGATCATCGGGATGGGATAGGATTATTTTGGACAATTAAAAAGCCGGCTTGTGGCCGGCTTCTAGGGGACGGTCTTGGCTAATTTATGGTAAGCCGCAACCGCCTTAAAATCGTTGCTCCGGCGCTGGGGCCGGGAGGTGGCGACAGGCAGTGTGTGCCGCGCCAGGCCCGCTGGCGTGCTATGCAGCCGGGGCGAAATGTGCGGCGTAGCATACTGGCTATCGCGCCGGATGCCCAGCAAAAAATCACCCGCAGCCGCTCAAACCGGGCGGCTGTCGCGCAAATGCCCCCACCAGAACACCCAACCCAGCACGCTCAGCTTCTGGTTTTTGAGCTGCGCCGGGCTGTAGGTTTCGGTGGGGTGTTCGTCGCTGTCGTGGCTGTGCAGGCGCAAGGTGCCGTTGGCGCGCTGGCTGAGGCTGTGAATGCGCAAGCGGCCATTGTGCAGCAAGGCGTAGAGCTCGCCTTCGACGATGTGTTTCAGGCCACAGTCGATGGCCAGGGTGCTGCCGCGTGGCAGCAACGGGCTCATGTTGCTCGCAGGCATGCTCACGCACAGCGCCACGTCCGGATCGATACCGAGGGTATCGAGGGCGCGGATGGGCAGGCGCAGATAACGGTCGGGGATGGGGCGAAATTGCCTGGATTGCATGCTGTAGAACGGCAACTGGATGTCATCACGGGTGTTGGCGGCGAGCAGGCTCGGTTCCGCCGGTTCTGTACCCGGTTTGCGTAGCGCTGCGTTCAGGCGTGGCAAGGGGCAGGATGCTTGGGGCCTTCGCCAGTGCGCAGCCATTTGCTGCGTACACACAGCAACTCGGCGATTTCGTCGAGTCGGGCCAGGGGCACACCGCGTTTGAACCAGTTGTTGACGTGCTGCGGCGTGACCTTGCGCTGGGCGGCAAAGTCGGAAGGCGAGAGGCTGCACTCGTGCAGCAGGGTTTTGAGTCGATCACCGGAGGTATTCATGAGTCCCGAGTCTAGAGGGCTTGCACAGCCCGGGCTATAAACGCGAGGTTCATTTTTAAGGCGGGAAAAAGCCTGGTTTTACAGGCATTGCCTAGGATGGCGTAGGAGGTTTCTTTTCGAAAAAATTCACCTCGGATGGCGTTCGGAACTATCCTACGCGCGCTGCCGCCTTTTCGCTGTTGTTGGAAAAATGCATCAGGGCTAATTTCCTCAGGTCGTCTTTTTTGACGACCGGGCGTGAGAAACCCGATGACATTAGAGCAGTCATGTTATGGCGGCTGTGCGCGGGCAGACTTCGGTCTGGCCGAGTTTCCTATGTCCTCGGTTTCTCACCCCGCGTACAGCTGCCACCCTAATCTTGTGAGAAGGATTGAGGTGGAGGCTCCTGAATCGACTGGGAGTTAAGCCATGAAAAAAATCGTTCCCGACCCACCGCTTTCACTTTTATCCAGCCCCTACTTCTCCATCCACAGCGACCTCATCCCCCCAGACTCCCTGGCCTTCGCCAGCGAACTCCTGCGCGGCATCCACGAAACCACCGACGAATTCTGCCGCGCCCACGCCAATGAACCCGGCCAGGGCATGCTGGTGAATGTGCTGCATTCGGCCGAGATGGCCAGGGCATTGGTCGAGCATGCGCTGAGCAAGCTGCAAGGAGTCAAACCATGAGCAAGGAGACTGGCAAGACGGTAGGTGTGGTGAACTTCATCCGCAGCGAGCCAGCGCCCATGGGGCTGTTTCGTATTGCCCCGGGCGTGCCGTGTGACTATGCACTGGAGCAGGCTTCAACCGTGCTCGGTTGTGTGCACAAGCTGATCCAGGCGGGGCTGCTGGATGAAGACGGCGAGATGATGTGGGCCGCTTATTTTCTGTGCGAATTCGCCAAGGCGATCGTTGATGACGCGGGGTTGGGAATGAAGACGACTTGAGTCTTGTGGGGTCAGCTGTAGGAGCGGATTTATCCGCGATGGACTGCGTAGCAGGCCCATTTTGGGGCCGCGATGCGCCCCATCGCGGATAAATCCGCTCCTACAACGAAAGCCCGTCGCTGCAGGCGGTTGCTTGCGCCGATAAACAAAAAGCCCCGCATCAGCGGGGCTCTTTGTTAGGGATTGCTTAGCCTTTGTAGGCAGCAACCGACTTGGTGATCGCAGCGCGAGCGGCGTCAGCGCCGTCCCAGCCTTCGATCTTGACCCACTTGCCCTTCTCCAGATCCTTGTAGTTGGCGA
>RCUI01000120.1_pt1 | contig 28681 bp, 22 predicted proteins | sample 2166121 | NCBI WGS metagenome assembly RCUI01 (sample SAMN09932700, study PRJNA488358) | compost metagenome | feature: garden; material: soil; isolation source: compost soil in succinic acid-enriched culture | place: Germany: Experimental Botanical Garden Goettingen | collected 2016-01-27
GGTTATCATGGCGGCGATTCTCAGCGGACTGCCCCCATGGTTGATTCTTACGACAACGCCTTTGATGGCGAAAAAAGCAAAACCCAGGTCAAGCGCGAGATGCAGGCGCTGGTCGATATGGGCGAGCGTCTCACTACGCTCAAGCCCGACACCCTGGCCAAACTGCCCTTGACCGACGAACTGCGCTCGGCACTTGAAGAGCACAAGAAGCACACGGCAAACGAGGCCAAACGGCGACATCGGTCGTTCATCGGCAAGCTGATGCGCGACCAGGACATCGAGGCCATCACTGCGCTTCTTGACCAACTCGACGCGTCCTCCCGCCAGTACAACGAGCGTTTCCACAACCTCGAACGCTGGCGCGACCGGCTGATCGATGGCACCGACGAAGTCCTGGAGAAATTTGTCCAGGAGTACGCCGAGGCGGATCGCCAGCAACTGCGCTCGCTGATCCGGCAGGCCCAGCACGAGCTGAAGACCAACAAGACGCCTACCGCCAGCCGCAAGATCTTCAAATACATCCGCGAACTCGACGAAACCCAACGCGGCCTGCGTTGATCTTCGCAACCGGGCAGGCGCCCTGCCCGCCCGGTGTCATTTTCATGCGCCCGTGCCACCCACGGTGATCGCATCGATCTTCAGGGTCGGCTGGCCAACGCCAACCGGTACCGACTGACCGTCCTTGCCGCAGGTACCCACACCGCTGTCCAGGGACAGGTCATTACCGACCATCGACACCCGACTCATGGCTTCCGGACCGTTGCCGATCAGGGTCGCGCCCTTGACGGGAGCGGTAATCTTGCCGTCTTCGATCAGGTAGGCCTCGCTGGTGGAGAACACGAACTTGCCGCTGGTGATATCCACCTGGCCACCGCCGAGGTTGGCGCAGTAGATGCCTTTTTTCACCGAGGCGATGATTTCCGCCGGATCGCTGTCGCCTGCGCGCATGTAGGTGTTGGTCATGCGCGGCATTGGCAGGTGCGCATAAGACTCACGACGCCCGTTGCCGGTGACGGCCATGCCCATCAGGCGAGCATTGAGCTTGTCCTGCATGTAGCCCTTGAGGATGCCGTTCTCGATCAGGGTGGTGCATTCAGTCGGGGTGCCCTCGTCATCCACGCTCAACGAACCGCGGCGACCCTCCAGGGTGCCGTCATCAACGATGGTGCACAGGCTGGACGCAACCTTCTCGCCCATATGGCCACTGTAGGCCGAACTGCCCTTGCGATTGAAGTCACCTTCAAGGCCGTGGCCGACGGCCTCATGCAACAGCACGCCAGACCAGCCTGACCCCAGTACCACAGGCAGGGTGCCTGCCGGCGCTGGAATGGCTTCGAGGTTGACCAGCGCCTGGCGCAACGCTTCACGGGCAAAGCCCATGACCCGTTCATCGGTGAAATAGCGGTAGTCGGTACGGCCGCCCCCCCCGTGGCCGCCGCGCTCCCGCCGGCCATTCTGCTCGACGATCACGCTGACGTTGAAACGCACCAGAGGACGCACATCGGCAGCCAGGCTGCCATCGGCGGCGGCAATCAGGATGCGTTCCCAGACCCCGGCCATGCTCACAGTGACCTGCTGGATACGCGGGTCCAGCGCACGGGTGGCTGCGTCGACACGCTTGAGCAGCTCGACTTTTTCGGCACGGCTGATCACTTCGAGCGGGTTATCGGCGCCATAGAGTTGCGTGACGTCCTGGCTCTTGAACGCCTGGACACTGCCATTCTGCCCCGCACGGGAGATCGAGCGCGCCGCACGGGCTGCCGAGGTCAGGGCTTCGAGGTTGATGGCGTTGCTGTAGGCAAAACCGGTTTTCTCGCCTGACTGGGCCCGTACGCCCACGCCCTGGTCGAGATTGAAACTGCCTTCTTTGACAATCCCGTCTTCGAGTGCCCAGGACTCGGAAATCTGCCCCTGGAAATACAGGTCGGCCGCATCGATGCCCGGCCCGGCCAACTCGCCCAGTACCGACTGCAGGCTGTCGAGGGTCAATCCCCCTGGCGCCAGCAGGTGCTCGCTGACAGTGGATAACATCTCGCTCATAGTCACTCCGAGGTGTGCGCAGGCCGCAAAGCGTCCTGCGAGAAAAAGCGCCGGTGCAAGGCCACCGGCATCCGCGCCCGAATGGACGCCTGTTCGCTGCTGTCGCGTTCACCCAGCAGCACCGCTTCGCCGCTGTCCTGTTCGGCGACGATCCGCCCCCAGGGATCGACGATGGCGGCATGACCATAAGTTTCCCGTGGTCCCGGGTGTGTTCCGCCCTGGGCAGCGGCCAGCACATAGCATTGGGTTTCGATCGCCCGGGCACGTATCAACACTTCCCAGTGCGCCGCCCCGGTCACTGCGGTAAACGCCGCAGGCGCGCTGATCAGCTCGGCACCGGCCTGGCGCAAGACACTGTACAGCTCCGGGAAGCGCAGGTCGTAGCACACGCTCAAGCCCAGCCGCCCCACGGGGGTGTCAGCCACCACCACCTGACTGCCATGGGCATAGTCATCAGACTCCCGATAACGGCCACGGTTGTCGGCCACATCGACATCGAACAAGTGCAGCTTGTCGTATCGGGCCACGGTGTCGCCATGTTCGTCGATCAACAGTGAACAGGCATGGGACTTGGCTTCAGGCTGACCGACAGGCGGCAAAGGAATGGTACCGGCCACCACCCATAACTTGAGGTCGCGGGCGGTCTGTTTCAACCAGGGCAGGATCGGCCCTTCTCCCGTGGCTTCGGCGCGCCCGATGGCGGCGCTGTCGCGACGCCCCATGGCGGCAAAATTCTCCGGCAACACGGCCAGCCGGGCGCCACCTGCCGCGGCTTGTTCAAGCAAATGCCTGGCGTGTACCAAGTTGGCCTGAACATCGCTCTGGCTGACCATCTGGATCACCGCTGACTTCATGCACGCTCCTGGCTTCACTTCTCGAAAGGCTTCACAAAGCTGATTTTAGGCTCTTTCCACGGACCTTCGATGCGATAGTGAACGCTGGCATAGCGGGCTACGCGGTCGCCAAGCAGGCGGTCAACGAGAAACAGCGCACCACCGACCGCCGGCGCGCCGACAATCAGGGCAGCCAACGGCAAGTTATTGGTCACCGGCAGCGTGACCTGCAGATTGGCATCGACCCGGTCGCGGACCATGTCGAGCGTGCCATCGAGCTCAAGGTTGCTCGATGGACCGGTCAGGGTAATGGGCTCGCGGGTCACGTACACCCCTTCGCTGGCTACCAGCAGCCCTTTGACCCGGTCATAGCTCAAGCCTTTGTCGACCAGGTCGGAGAAGTCCAGCCGCAGGCGCCGGCCGATCGAGTTGAAGTTGAGCAGGCCAAACACCCGCAGCGCCTGGGCGCCGCCCTCGACCTCGACGAACTGCCCCTTGCGCAACGCCGCATCGAGACTGCCGGAGAATCGACCCAGCCCCACCCAGGCGGGTGAACCCGGCCAGCGGCCGTCGACATCCAGACGAAAATCGCGACTGGTAACGGTCGGGGCGAAATTCCAGGCCTTGAGCACGTCGGCCAGGTTCTTACCTTCCAGACGGCCCTTGTACCAGCTGCTGCTTGCACCCGGGGCGCCCTCCCAGCCCGCATTGCCATCAATGATCAGGCCCTTGAGGCTCAAGTCCAGATCGTTCAGGGCAATCCCCTTGGCCGTGGAACGCACCTTCAGGGCAACACTGCCCAGCAGGTCATCTCCGCGAAACAGCTTGTCGATGGTCAGGTCGATGGAGGGGATTTTACGCGGGTCGATATCGGCCATCGGATCGGGGGCGTTGGGCGAAGCAATTTCGGCAGGATCAGCGGCTGGCAGGTGGATGGTCTGCAGGTTGACCACCATCGGAGCACCCTTGGCGTCGGGAATACGTGCGTTGCCGATAACCTCTCTACTGTCCAGGCGCAGCGCCCAGTTGTTGCTGTTGCGGTCCAGGCGTACCACGGCCTGGTTCAAGGTCAGCCCGCCACCTTGCAGCTTGCCGATGCTCAGGTCAGCACCGCGTAGCAACTGGCGGGCATTACCGCTCGGATCATTGCCGGCCAGTCCGCCCAGCTGTTGCTGCCAAGGCTTGAGGTCAAGCTCGGCCAGCCGTCCACGGACGCTCACTCCCTGGCCGGACGGCAGTTGTGGATTGCCGCCACCGAACAGCAGTTCGCCGCGCCCTTGGTCGAGTTTGTCCATGGGAGCGGCGTAAATCAGGCTGGCAACATTGGCGTAACTGGCGCCAAATCGCCGCTCGGCCCCTTGCAAGGTCATGGTGAACTGGCTGTCTCGGGTTTCATCTGCCGTTTTGCCAATGGGCGCAGGCAGATTGATTGCCAGGCCCTTGAGGCTGGAGTCGACCTTCAGCTCATTGTCGCGGCTCCCCAGCTTCAGCTGCAGTTGGTAGGGCAGATCGCCGGCTATCGGCAAGGTCTGCGTGACCTTCAGCCAGTCGGTCAGCGCCTTGAGTGCAACCTGACCCTTGGCTTCTATGCGGCTTTGTATCTCGCCTGGCTTACCTTCGGCAAAAATCTGCGCGGTCATCGGTTTGTCGAACACTCGGGCACTGATGTTCTGACCGCTGAGCCCCTTGTTGTAATCGAAGCGGAAGGCACCCTTGAGCTGTTTCAACTCAAGCACCGGAGCCGCAATTTTCAGGCGGGCATCGTTGGTGTCGAAATCCACGACCACCTTAGGGTGCTCGCCCTTGGCCAGGGGAATATCCAGCTTCAGCTTGCCCTTGAGGCCGCCCTGCCCCTCCCAGCCCGCAAACATCGCCGCGGTACCGATCGGTGCCTCCTGGAGGATTTTCAAGCCATCGCCCAGGCCTCCATCGAAGCCCCCATCCAGATACATGTGGCTGTTCTGGCCGCTGGGAACATGGGGGATGTTGACCTGCACGTCATTCACTTGGGTATCGAGCAGTTGGCCACGCTTGGCAGTGATCCTCACGCCATTGTCGTCGATATACACGTCACCATCGACCTTCTGGACCTGTGGCCAACCTGGCTGGAAGTCCAGCGCGGCATCATGCACCTTGAAGAACAGGCTGATACTGCGCGCCTGCTCCGCGGCACCATGATTGAGCGAACCTTGATACTGGAAATAACCCTCATCGACCGCGCCTTTGAGAATGGCGGTGCGCAACCATTCATCAAGGGCCGGGCTCAGTACCTCCGGCAGGTACTTGGCGGTGTATCGCCCATCACCCTCGACCAGGCCGACGCGCAGGTCCATGTAGTCTTCCTGCCCCTCTTCAAACAGCAGGCGAATGAGAAAATCACCGGCAATCTTGCCCTCTTCGCCCAGTACCTTCAGGTAGGGCGCGATCAGGGTGAAGCCGTCCTGATCCAGGCGCCAGGTCAGGCGCGCGTTGGCTTTCTGGTATTGCCAAGGTTTGGCGAAGATCGGATACAGGTGCAGCATGAAGGCATCGGTATCCAGGCGCAGTTCGCCATGCCCCAGGTCACCGCTGACACTGCCGCTGACATTCCCCGCCGCCGGGGCACCGTGGTAGGCGTTGAAGCCGATTCGCTCCAGATTGGCGGCAAAATTCAAGCGCTGATCGCCAGCAGCCTTGGGGCGAACATCTACCAGCACATTGCGCAAACTCCCGGTGACTTTCAGCCCCTGGACCACGGCCATGGCCCGTTCCGGCAAAGGTGCCAGAGATTCGACCAGGGGTGTGAGCGGGGTCAGGTTCAGGCGGTCTGCCTGGATTTTCCAGGTTTCCTCGACGCCCTCACTCGCGGCGACCTGATTCAATTGCAGGTGCGACTCCCAGCGCGTTTTGCCCAGGCTCATGGCCAGGGAGTCGAGTTTCACATCGAAACCGTGTGCCTGGCGCTGGAACCAGCCATTGAGCGCTACGTTTTCCACCTTGGCCTCTTCGCGGCCGGTATAAGCACCCCGCAACTGCGGCGCGTTGAGACGTACCGTGGCGTTTTGCAGTTGCCCCTTGCCCCAGTTCAGCCAGAACTCGCCGCCGGCCTTGAGCTCCTTGGCTTGCCATTGACCCAGCAAACGGGGCGGCACCCAGCGCGCCCAATCGCTCTGGGGCAGGCTGAGGTAGGCTTCGACTTCACCGTCACGCCAGTGGGCTGCACGGACACGACTGCGCAGACTCATCGCCACGGGTTGGCCGTCAGGCAAGGTCAGGCGTGCGTCCAGACGCTGGCGTACGCTGCCGGTCTGCAGGCCAACGTTGACATAGGTGAGGGTCATGGGGTCGCGCTGGAACGGCTCGAGGGTGACCTGGCTGTCGACGATCGTGACCTTCGACACCACCTGCATACGCTGCAGCAGTTGCTCAGGGTCCAGAGGCTGGTCATCGGTTTTCGGCAGACCATCAAGTGCCCAGGCGCCGTTTTCATCTTCGTGCAGGCTCAGGTGCAAGCCACCGACTTCGAGATTGGCCAGGCGCACCTGACGCTCGGTCAGGCTGGCCCACAGGTCTGGAACCACTTTGACGCCGTCCAGGCGCAACGCCGTTGTGCCCTCGCCAACCTGGATGTCATTGACCAGCAGCACCGGTGCCAAGCCACTCCAGCGCCCTTCCAGGCTGCCGATGTGCACGGGCAAGCCCAAGGCCTGCTCGGCCTTGTCTTCAACTTCAGCGCGGTATTCGGCTACCAGGGGCACCAGCTGTCGGCCAAGGCTGACATACAGCGCCACCAGCACAGCCAGCAAGGCACAGATCCCCAGGCCCCAGCGGGTCATGGCGCCTAGAACGCGCATCAGACGTTCCATGGCAATGGCCCTCCAAGTCGTGCCTTAACTATGGCCGCAACCGGGCGCTTTGCCACCCGGCCTTGCGGCCAGGTGCAATCAGACTGCGTCAGAGCAGCACCACATCGTATTGTTCCTGGGAATACATGGACTCGACCTGAAAGCGGATGGTTCGTCCGATGAAGGTTTCAAGCTCGGCGACGTTCCCCGACTCCTCATCCAGCAGGCGATCCACCACCTTTTGATTGGCCAGCACTCTATAGCCTTCGGCCTGGTAGGCACGGGCTTCGCGAAGGATTTCGCGGAAAATCTCGTAACAAACTGTCTCGGGAGTTTTCAGCTTGCCGCGACCCTGGCAGCACAGGCACGGCTCACACAACACCTGCTCCAGGCTTTCACGGGTGCGCTTGCGCGTCATCTGCACCAGGCCCAGCTCGGTGATGCCGATGATGTTGGTCTTGGCGTGATCGCGTTCCAGCTGCTTTTCCAGGGTGCGCAGCACCTGGCGCTGGTGCTCCTCATCTTCCATGTCGATGAAGTCGATGATGATGATCCCGCCGATGTTGCGCAGGCGAAGCTGCCGGGCGATGGCGGTGGCCGCTTCCAGGTTGGTCTTGAAGATGGTCTCTTCAAGGTTGCGGTGCCCGACAAAAGCGCCGGTGTTGACGTCGATGGTGGTCATCGCTTCAGCCGGATCGACCACCAGGTAGCCGCCGGATTTGAGCGGTACCTTGCGCTCCAGGGCGCGCTGGATCTCGTCTTCCACACCATAGAGATCGAAGATCGGCCGCTCGCCCGGATAGTGCTCCAGGCGATCGGCGATTTCCGGCATCAGTTCGGCGACGAACTGCGTGGTCTTCTGGAAGGTTTCCCGGGAGTCGATGCGGATTTTCTCGATCTTCGGGTTGACCAGGTCGCGCAACGTGCGCAGGGCCAGGCCCAGGTCTTCGTAGATTTCCGTTGGCGCGCCGACGGTCTTGATCTGGGCGCCGATCTGGTCCCAGAGCCTGCGCAGGTAGCGGATATCCATCAGGATCTCGTCGGCACCGGCACCTTCGGCCGCAGTCCGCAAGATAAAGCCCCCTGCGTCCTGGATGTTCTCCTGGGCCACGCAGTCGGTAACCACCTGCTTGAGGCGTTCCCGTTCGGCTTCGTCTTCGATCTTCAGGGAAATACCAACGTGGCTGGTGCGCGGCATATACACCAGGTAACGCGAGGGAATCGACAGTTGCGTGGTCAGCCGCGCGCCTTTGGAGCCAATCGGATCCTTGGTGACCTGCACCACCAGGCTCTGGCCTTCATGCACCAGGGCACTGATGCTCTCCACGGCCGAGCCTTCGCGCTGGGAAATTTCCGAGGCGTGGATGAAGGCGGCGCGGTCCAGGCCGATGTCGACAAATGCAGCCTGCATTCCAGGCAGCACACGAACCACCTTGCCCTTGTAGATGTTGCCGACAATGCCGCGCCGCTGGGTACGCTCTACATGCACTTCCTGAAGAACACCGTTCTCCACCACCGCCACGCGTGATTCCATCGGTGTGATATTGATCAGAATCTCTTCACTCATGGCAGGCTCTCGTCAAAGGACTTCAGTAATGATGGATCGCTCGCAGGCGACTGGCTAGCAGCTGTCCGGTGTGTCCTCGCTCAACGGGCCGACAACGGTTGCCAGCAAGGAATGGCGAATTGGCTGAGCAGCTCGGCAGTTTCACTCAAGGGTAAACCGACCACCGCTGAATAACTGCCTTCGATTCGCTGCACGAACACCGCGCCCAGACCCTGAATCGCGTAGCTGCCTGCCTTGTCCAGCGGCTCGCCGCTGTCCCAGTAGGCCTGTGCTTCTTGTTGGGTAATGTGACGAAACCGAACCTGGCTGGCAACGCAGACACTCAGGCAACGCTCCCGGTCGGCAACCGCCACGGCGGTCAGTACCTGATGTTCGCGGCCGGACAAGGCCGCCAGCATGGCCAGAGCATCCTCACGGTCGGCGGGCTTGCCCAGAATGCGTCCGTCCAATACCACTGCGGTGTCGGCGCCCAGGACGGCAAACGTTCCGTCCGTGGCCGGGCCTGCCAAGGAGGCCATGCCGGCTGCGGCCTTGTCCCGCGCCAGGCGTTCGACATAGGCAGGCGCGGCTTCGCCCGACAAAGGGCTTTCGTCGATCGAAGCGCTCAACGCAGTAAATGGAATGCCGATCTGGGTCAGCAACTCACGGCGGCGGGGTGAACCAGAGGCCAGGTACAGCAGGGTCATCGTGACTTCTCCCTGTCAACGTCGGGTAGCGGGCTCAGTTGATACCCAGGCGCAATCGCAGTCCGCGCAGGCCATAACTGACCCACGGCCAGAGCAAAGCGCTGATGACCGCCGACCAGATCAGCGCCAGGGTCGGCAGACGATTGCCGGTCAGGGCGCTAAGCCACAGTTGCACCAGCTGTGCCAGACCGAAGATCACCAGGATCACCAGGCTTTGCTGCCACATCGGGAACATCCGCAGGCGCTGCTGCAACGACAGCACCAAGAACGTGATCAAGGTGAGCACCAGAGCGTTCTGCCCCAGCAAGGTGCCGTACAACACGTCCTCGGCAAGGCCCAGGACAAATGCAGTGGTCATGCCGACTTTATGTGGCAGGGCCAGGGTCCAGAAGGCCAACAGCAGCGCCAGCCACATCGGCCGGAACACCTCCATGAACTGCGGCAACGGCGAAACGCTGAGCAGCAGGCCAACGACAAAGGTCAGCCAGACCACCCAGCCGTTTCGGCTGCGAGTACTTACCATCAGTTTCTCTCCCGGGAAGGGGGTGCCGCAGTGCCGCTGGCCGCTGCCGGCGTTGCTGCGGGCGCTGCCGTTGCAGGCGCCGCTGTCGGTGCCACGTTGGCAGGCGTTGCCGGGGTGCTAGTGGCCGCGGGTGCAGGTGCAGTTGGAGTCGCGCCGGGCGCAACCGGCTCGGTGGCCCCGGGCAGACCTTGTCGATCTGCGGCTTCCTGGGCCATCGCGGCATCGCTCGCGCGCTGCTCGGGGGTGCGGCTGTCGGTGAACACCAGCAACAGGTAGCGGCTGCGATTGAGTGCAGCGGTGGGGATGGCCCGGACAATGGCGAACGGCTGCCCGGAGTCGTGGATCACTTCCTTGACCGTGGCCACCGGATAACCGGCCGGAAAACGCTGCCCCAGGCCAGAACTGACCAACAGGTCGCCTTCCTTGATGTCGGCGGTGTCGGCGACATGGCGCAGTTCCAGGCGCTCGGGATTACCGGTACCACTGGCGATGGCCCGCAAACCGTTGCGATTGACCTGCACAGGAATACTGTGGGTGGTATCGGTCAGCAGCAGGACGCGAGCGGTATAGGGCATCAGCTCCACCACCTGCCCCATCAGGCCACGGGCATCGAGCACCGGCTGGCCCAGGACCACGCCGTCACGCTCGCCCTTGTTGATCAGGATACGGTGGGTGAACGGGTTGGGGTCGACACCGATCAACTCGGCGACCTCGACCTTCTCATTGACCAATGCCGAGGAGTTGAGCAACTCGCGCAGGCGCACGTTCTGCTCGGTCAAGGCCGCGAGCTTCTGCACGCGCCCTTGCATCAGCAAGGCTTCGGTCTTGAGTTTTTCGTTCTCGGCGATCAGCTCGGTACGGCTGCCGAATTGGCTGGCGATGCCCTGCCACAGACTCTGCGGCAAGTCGGTGATGTGATAGGACTCCATCAACACCAGCCCCATCTGGCTGCGCACCGGTTTGAGCAGGGTGAAGCGCGCATCGACCACCATCAGGGTGATCGACAGCACAACCAGCACCAGCAGGCGTACGCCCAGCGAAGGGCCCTTGGCGAAAAGCGGTTTAATGGGCCGCTCCTCGTGGACGACGATTCAAGAGGTCATTCATACGGCAACGCACCGGCCTGCTTGTGGATTGACGGAAAATGACGCCCACACGGACGTCAGCCCAGCACATACAGGTAGCACTGTGGGCACTACCTGTAAACCGGGCGGCATGATTGCTGCAGCCAGCTTATTCGCTGGAGAGCAGGTCCATGGTGTGTTTGTCCATCATTTCCAGGGCGCGACCGCCACCACGGGCAACACAGGTCAGCGGGTCTTCGGCGACGATGACCGGCAGGCCGGTTTCCTGGGCCAGCAGCTTGTCCAGGTCGCGCAGCAGTGCGCCACCACCGGTCAGCACCAGGCCACGCTCGGCGATGTCCGAGGCGAGTTCCGGCGGCGACTGCTCCAGGGCGCTCTTGACCGCCTGGACGATAGTTGCCAGCGACTCTTGCAGGGCTTCGAGCACTTCGTTGGAGTTCAGGGTGAAGGCACGTGGTACGCCCTCGGCCAGGTTACGGCCGCGAACATCGACTTCACGGACTTCGCCGCCCGGATAGGCAGTACCGATTTCCTGCTTGATGCGCTCGGCGGTGGATTCGCCGATCAGGCTGCCGTAGTTGCGGCGCACGTAGGTCACGATCGCTTCGTCGAAACGGTCGCCGCCCACCCGTACGGATTCGGCATAGACCACACCATTCAGGGAGATCAGCGCAATTTCAGTGGTGCCGCCACCGATATCGACGACCATCGAACCGCGGGCTTCCTCGACCGGCAGGCCGGCACCGATGGCGGCGGCCATTGGCTCTTCGATCAGGAACACTTCGCGGGCGCCGGCGCCCAGCGCCGACTCACGAATGGCACGACGCTCGACCTGGGTCGATTTGCACGGCACGCAGATCAGCACCCGAGGGCTAGGCTGCAGGAAGCTGTTCTCGTGAACCTTGTTGATAAAATACTGCAGCATTTTTTCGCAGACGCTGAAGTCGGCGATCACGCCGTCCTTCATCGGACGAATGGCAGCAATGTTGCCGGGCGTACGGCCCAGCATGCGCTTGGCTTCGGTACCTACCGCGACGACACTTTTCTGGTTGCCGTGAGTACGAATGGCCACAACCGATGGCTCATTCAGGACGATACCGCGCTCACGCACGTAAATAAGGGTGTTGGCAGTGCCCAGGTCGATGGAAAGATCGCTGGAAAACATGCCACGCAGTTTCTTGAACATGGGAAAGTGACCCTAGGCAACGCGTGGGTAAAAAAGTGCGGCAAACTCTAACAACGGCGGGGATTTTGGGCAAGGCGCCAATATGTTAAATTGGCAGTTTTTCCGAGCAAGCCAGCACACGATCGCGGCCTTATGACCGTAAATCTGTCAGCATGTTCCTCATCGCGGACCAATTCCGTTTTTGTTTCCCCAGGAGATCCCCATGGCGCTTGAACGCTGCGACGTGGAAAAGATCGCTCATCTGGCCCGATTGGGCCTCAATGAAGGCGATTTGCCACGCACTACCGATGCCCTGAACAGTATTCTGGGACTGGTCGACCAGATGCAAGCGGTCGACACCACTGGCATCGAGCCACTGGCCCACCCCCTTGAAGCCAGTCAGCGCCTGCGCGCCGATGTGGTAACAGAAAGTAACCAGCGCGAATCCTACCAGGCCATCGCCCCGGCGACCGAAAACGGCCTGTACCTGGTTCCGAAAGTCATCGAGTAAGGGAATAGAGCCTGCCATGCATCAACTGACCCTGGCCGAGATCGCCCGCGGACTCGCCGACAAGAAATTCTCTTCCGAAGAGCTGACCCAGAGCCTGCTGGCGCGGATCAAGCAGCTCGATCCGCAGCTGAACAGCTTCATCAGTGTCACCGACGAACTGGCCCTGAGCCAGGCCCGTGCTGCCGACGCCCGTCGCGCCGCCGGTGAAACCGGTGCCCTGCTCGGCGCCCCGCTGGCGCACAAGGACCTGTTCTGCACCGAGGGCGTACGCACCAGTTGCGGCTCGAAGATGCTCGACAACTTCACGGCGCCCTACGACGCCACCGTGGTTGCCAAGCTGGCCGAAGCCGGCACCGTGACCCTGGGCAAGACCAACATGGACGAGTTCGCCATGGGCTCGGCCAACGAGTCGAGCCACTACGGCGCGGTCAAGAACCCGTGGAACCTCGAGCACGTTCCCGGCGGTTCGTCCGGTGGTTCGGCTGCGGCCGTCGCCGCGCGCCTGCTGCCAGCTGCCACCGGCACCGACACTGGCGGTTCCATTCGCCAGCCCGCCGCCCTGACCAACCTCACTGGCCTGAAACCGACGTACGGTCGGGTTTCGCGCTGGGGCATGATCGCCTACGCCTCCAGCCTCGACCAGGGCGGCCCGATGGCCCGCACGGCCGAAGACTGCGCATTGATGCTGCAAGCGATGGCCGGCTTCGACGCCAAGGACTCCACCAGCATCGACGAGCCCGTCCCGGACTACAGCGCCAGCCTGAATAGCTCGCTGCAAGGCCTGCGCATCGGCCTGCCGAAGGAATACTTCGGCGCAGGCCTGGACCCGCGCATCGCCGAGCTGGTCCAGGCCAGCGTCAAGGCGCTGGAAAACCAGGGTGCCGTGATCAAGGAAATCAGCCTGCCGAACATGCAGCACGCCATCGCCGCGTACTATGTGATCGCCCCGGCCGAAGCCTCCTCCAACCTGTCGCGTTTCGACGGCGTGCGCTTCGGCTACCGCTGCGAGAGTCCGGCCGACCTGACCGACCTGTACAAACGCTCCCGTGGCGAGGGTTTCGGCAGCGAAGTGCAACGCCGGATCATGGTCGGTACCTACGCCCTGTCGGCTGGCTACTACGACGCCTACTACCTGAAGGCGCAGAAGATCCGCCGCCTGATCAAGAACGACTTCATGGCCGCCTTTGAAGACGTCGACGTGATCATGGGCCCGACCACGCCAAACCTGGCCTGGAAAATCGGCGCCAAGAACAACGATCCGGTCGCCGCGTACCTGGAAGACATCTACACCATCACCGCCAACCTCGCGGGCCTGCCGGGCCTGTCGATGCCAGCCGGTTTTGTCGATGGCCTGCCGGTTGGCGTGCAACTGCTGGCCCCGTATTTCCAGGAAGGCCGCCTGCTCAACGTCGCGCACCGCTATCAGCAAGTCACTGATTGGCACACTCGCGCACCTAACGGCTTCTGAGGGATCACCACATGCAATGGGAAGTTGTCATCGGGCTGGAGATTCACACCCAGCTCGCCACCCAGTCGAAGATTTTCTCCGGCAGCGCCACCACGTTCGGCTCCGAGCCGAACACCCAGGCCAGCCTGATCGACCTGGGCATGCCCGGCGTACTGCCGGTGCTCAACCAGGAAGCGGTGCGCATGGCCTGCATGTTCGGTCTGGCGATTGACGCCGAGATCGGCCATCACAACGTGTTTGCGCGCAAGAACTACTTCTACCCCGACCTGCCCAAGGGCTACCAGATCAGCCAGATGGAGCTGCCGATCGTCGGCAAGGGCCACCTGGACATCGCCCTGGAAGACGGTACCGTCAAGCGCATCGGCATTACCCGTGCGCACCTCGAAGAGGATGCCGGCAAGAGCCTGCACGAAGACTTCAGCGGTTCGACCGGTATCGACCTGAACCGTGCCGGCACTCCGCTGCTGGAAATCGTCTCCGAGCCCGAGATGCGTAGCGCCAAGGAAGCCGTGGCCTACGTCAAGGCCATCCACGCCCTGGTGCGTTACCTGGGCATCTGCGACGGCAACATGGCCGAAGGCTCGCTGCGTTGCGACTGCAACGTCTCGATCCGACCAAAAGGCCAGGTCGAGTTCGGCACCCGCTGCGAGATCAAGAACGTCAACTCGTTCCGCTTCATCGAGCGCGCGATCAACAGCGAGATCCAGCGCCAGATCGAACTGATCGAAGACGGCGGCAAGGTCATCCAGGAAACCCGCCTGTACGACCCGAACAAAGACGAAACCCGCTCCATGCGCAGCAAGGAGGAGGCCAACGACTACCGTTACTTCCCCGACCCGGACCTGCTGCCGGTAGTGATCGAGGGTGCCTACCTCGACACCATCCGCGCCACCCTGCCGGAACTGCCACCGCAAAAGCGCGAGCGTTTCCAGAGCCAGTTCGGCCTCTCTGCCTACGATGCCAACGTGCTGGCCTCCAGCCGCGAGCAAGCCGACTACTTCGAGCAGGTGGTCAGCGTGTGCGGCGATGCCAAGCTTGCCGCCAACTGGGTCATGGTCGAGCTGGGCAGCCTGCTCAACAAGCTGGGCGTGGAAATCGACCAGTCGCCGGTCAGCGCCGCGCACCTGGGCGGCATGCTCAAGCGCATCCTCGACAACACCATCAGCGGCAAGATTGCCAAGGTCGTGTTCGAGAAGATGGCCGCCGGTGAAGGCGATGCCGACCAGATCATCGAAGCCGAGGGCCTCAAGCAGGTCACCGACAGCGGTGCGATCGAGAAGGTCCTGGACGAAGTGCTGGCGGCCAACGCCGAGCAGGTCGAGCAGTACCGCGCCGCCGATGAGGCCAAGCGCGGCAAGATGTTCGGCTTCTTCGTCGGCCAGGCCATGAAGGCCTCCAAAGGCAAGGCCAACCCGCAGCAAGTGAACCAATTGCTCAAGAGCAAGCTCGAAGGTTAATTGCTGATCGCGGGCAAGCCCGCTCCTACCTGTAGGAGTGGGCTTGCCCGCGATGGCCACACCCCCGGAGCACTTGCATACATGTGGCGTCCCCTCAGCGCACTCGCGCTCTTTGCCCTGCTGGCCGGCTGCGCCAGCCACGATATCGATCCCCGCGGTTACGACAAGACCGGCACCGCCTCCTATTACGGCTCCCGACACCACGGTAAACGCACTGCCAGTGGCGAGCCCTTCAACAAGAACGCCATGACCGCTGCCCACCGCAGCCTGCCCTTCGGCACCCGGGTCAAGGTCACCAACCTGAAAAACGATCGCACGGTCGTGGTACGCATCAATGACCGCGGCCCGCACACCCGTGGCCGGTTGATTGACCTGTCTCAGGCCGCCGCAGAAAAACTGGGCATGATCCGTAGCGGAACGGCGCGGGTACGGGTACAAAGTCTCAGCGACTGATCCTGTAACGGAGTACGAACATTTTCGACCTGGCCGCTTTACCCACCTTCAGCCTGCTGCAACTGAGCTTCGGCCTGCTGTTGCTGATCGCCGGTGCCGAACTGCTGGTGCGCGCCGCCTTGCGCCTGGCCGCCAGCCTGCAGGTACGCCCGTTGATCATCGGCTTGAGCCTGGTGGCCTTCGGCAGCAGCGCACCGCAACTGACCGTCAGCCTCCAGGCCGCCTATACCGGCGCACCGGATGTGGCGGTGGGCAGCGTGGTCGGCAGCAACATCTTCAACATCCTCGTCACCCTGGGCCTGGCTGCGCTGATCATTCCGCTGCGCGTCTCGCGCCAACTGGTGCGCCTGGACATCCCCCTGATGATCGGCGCCAGCCTGCTGGTCTATCTGCTGGCCCTCAACGAACTGCTCGGACGCCTGGAAGGTGCGCTGCTACTGGCAGGCCTGGTGGGCTACCTGGCAATCCTCTGGCATCAGTCGCGTCACTATGCTCGTACCTACCCTGCCCCCGGCCCACGGCCGCAGCAAGGTGGCGGGTTCTGGATCACCAGCCTTCTGATGATGCTCACGGGCCTGGGCTTGCTCAGCCTTGCCGGGCACCTGTTGCTGGAGGCCGCCGTGGAAGTGGCGGTGGACCTTGGACTGTCGGAGCGGGTGATCGGCCTGACGGTCGTGGCGGTCTGCACCTCGCTACCGGAGCTGGCGACATCGCTGATCGCGGCCCTGCGGGGTGAACGGGAGATCGCCGTGGGCAACGTGATCGGCAGCAACCTCTTCAACCTGCTGGCGGTGCTCGGCCTGACTGCCCTGATTGCGCCCGAGCCCTTGTCCATTTCGCCCAATGCCCTGGATTTCGACCTACCGGTGATGCTTGGCGTCGCCGCCTTGAGCCTCCCGGTGTTCTACTCGGGTTACCGGGTCACCCGCGCCGAAGGTCTGGTGTTTCTCGGTTTGTACCTGGCCTATGGACTGCACGTGGTGGCCTTCACCACGGGCATGCCGTTGGCCACCCGCCTGGAAAAACTGATGCTGTTCTATGCACTGCCAGCGCTTGGGGCGTGTCTGCTGTACACGACCCTGCGCGCCTGGCGCCGCCAACACTAAGGAAAACAACATGGGCGACAACAACAAAACCGGTGAACAAGTCCGCCGCCAGGTCATGGGCGATGCCTTCGTCGATCGTGCGCTGGGCAATGCCACCGACTTCACCCAGCCGCTGCAGGACTTCGTCAACGAACACGCCTGGGGCAGCGTCTGGAGCCGTGAAGGGCTGCCGCTGAAAACCCGCAGCCTGATCACCCTGGCTGCCTTGACCGCGCTCAAGTGCCCGCAAGAACTCAAGGGCCACGTGCGCGGCGCCCTGAACAACGGTTGCACCGTCGAAGAGATTCGTGAAGCGCTGCTGCACTGCGCGGTGTACGCCGGCGTGCCGGCGGCCATCGACGCGTTTCGCGCCGCCCAGGAGGTGATCGACAGCTACCAGCAAGACTGATCGATCACCCCGCGCCCGGGCCGTCAGTCGGCAGCGACGGCGGCCTTGTGGCCCTTCTTCTTCAGCCAGAAGGCCACGCCCAGTACCGCCAGCCATACTGGAATCAGCAGCACCGAAATGCGGATGCCGGGAGTCAGGTACATGATCACCAGGATCAGGGCCAGGAAGGCCAGGCACACATAGTTGGTCAGCGGGTAGCCCCAGCTCTTGTAGAACGTGGTTTCGCCAGCTGCCTGCTTGGCGCGGCGGAACTTCAGGTGGGTGATGCTGATGATCCCCCAGTTGATCACCAGCGACGACACCACCAGCGCCATCAGCAAGCCGAACGCTTCAGCCGGCATCAGGTAGTTGATCACCACACACAATCCCGTCGCCAGCGCCGAGATCCCCAGGGCCGCCAGGGGCACACCACGAGCGTTGACCTTGAGCAGGCTCTTGGGCGCATCGCCCTGCACCGCAAGGCCGAACAGCATGCGGCTGTTGCAGTACACGCAGCTGTTGTAGACCGACAGGGCCGCCGTCAGCACGACCAGGTTGAGGATCGTCGCGACCAGGTTGCTGTCCAGCGCATGAAAGATCATCACGAAGGGGCTGCCCCCCTGCACTACCTTCTGCCACGGGTACAGCGACAGCAGCACGGCCAGCGCGCCGATGTAGAAAATCAGGATGCGGTAGATCACCTGGTTGGTGGCGCGCGGAATGCTGTACTTGGGGTTGTCGGCCTCGGCGGCGGTAATCCCCACCAGTTCCAGGCCGCCAAAGGAAAACATGATCACGGCCAGGGCCATCATCAGGCCACTGACGCCGTTGGGGAAGAAGCCGCCGAACTGCCAGAGGTTGGCAACGCTGGCATCCGGGCCGCCGTTGCCGCTGATCAACAGATAGCCACCAAAGGCAATCATGCTGACGATGGCCACCACCTTGATCAGGGCGAACCAGAACTCCATCTCGCCGTAGACTTTCACCTGGCTGAGGTTGATCAAGTTGATCACGACAAAGAAGATCGCCGCCGTGGCCCACGTCGGAAAACCCGGCCACCAGTACTGGATGTAGATCCCCACGGCCGTCAGTTCGGCCATGCCCACCAGCACATACAGCACCCAGTAGTTCCAGCCCGACATGAACCCGGCGAACTCGCTCCAGTAGCGATGGGCAAAGTGACTGAAGGTGCCGGACACCGGCTCCTCGACCACCATCTCACCCAGCTGGCGCATGATGAAAAAAGCGATCAGGCCTGCAATCGCATAGCCCAGCAGCACCGAAGGGCCCGCCAGCTGGATGGTCTGGGCAATCCCCAGGAACAGGCCTGTACCGATGGCACCACCGAGTGCGATCAACTGGATATGGCGATTCTTCAACCCGCGGTGCAACCGCTCTGGGGTGATCTCGTCTTGCATGAAGTGTCCTCTGAGGGGGAGGCAGTGTTGGAATTATTTTCTTACAGAATCTAGATCCAACCGCCCCACTGCAAGAAAAAGATGCCGATATTGGTGGTAATGGCGGCCATCAGGGTGGTTATGACGATGATTGCCGCCGCCAGCTCGTGGTTGCCATTGGTCGACCTCGCCATTACATAGCTGGCCGCCGCCGTAGGGCTGCCGAAGTACAGGAACAAGATGCCCAGCTCCGCTCCACGAAACCCCCACAGCCAGGCACCCAGGGTAGCCAACAGGGGCAACCACACCATCTTCAACAGGCTGACACTGACCGCCAGCCCCCCGCTTTGACGCAATGACGCCAGCGACAGGGTACCGCCGATACAGATCAGTGCCAGGGGCAGCGTCATCTGCGCCAGATAGTCACCGGAGGTCAGCAACCAGTTCGGCAGGGCCACCTGCCCATAAGCCAGCACCGCCGCCAGCAGCACACTGATGATCAGTGGATTACGCAGGATGCTCTTGCAGATGCTCCATGGATCGGACTTGGCGCTCGGGCTGTACACCGCCAATACCACCACCGAAAGGGAGTTGTAGAGCAGGATCACCAGGCCCGCGAGGACCGCGCCCAGCGAAATGCCGTAATCGCCATACATACTCGCCGCCAGCGCCAGGCCGATGACCCCGTTATTGCCACGGAATGCGCCCTGGGTGTAGATGCCACGGTCTGCACGGGGGCAGCGCCAGATCGCCAGGCCCCATGCCAGGCCGAATCCGATCAGGGTGGCAAGGGCAAAGTAGATCAACAACCCAGGCTGGACTGCAGTGGTCAGGTCAGCGTGGTAGATCCCCAGGAACAACAATGCCGGCATGCAGACATTGAAGACCAGGGCCGAAGCCGTGTGGATGAAGCCGTCGTTGATGGCATTGATGCGCTTGAGCAGCACGCCCATGAACAACATGGCAAAGACCGGCGCCGTGATGTTCAGCGTCTGGAGAAAGAGGGCGAGCATGCAGGGCGGTCCCGGTGGCTGTCGTTAGGGGGCTAATGATACGCCTGCGCCGCCGGATAAATCGATTGCGGGGCGAGCTCGCTGCACGCTCGATCACAGGCTGTCGGCAGCGGCTACACCGGCGATCTGTAGCCGCTGCCGAGGAACGAGACTGCAATCGACGGAGCAGCAGCCGCCAGGTGGGGCTTGCCCCGCGATTTCAGGGGTTAACGCCGAACCGGCCGCTTCTGCAGTTTGCGCTGCAAGGTACGCCGGTGCATGCCCAGGGCCCGGGCGGTGGCGGAGATATTGCCCTCGTGCTCGGTCAGCACGCGCTGGATGTGCTCCCACTGCAGGCGGTCGACCGACATCGGGTTTTCCGGCACCAGGCTGTCCAGATCGGCATGCTCGGACAGCAATGCCGCCAGCACATCATCGGCATCGGCTGGTTTGCACAGGTAGTTGCAGGCACCGCGCTTGATGGCCTCGACGGCCGTGGCGATGCTCGAGTAACCGGTGAGGATCACCACGCGCATTTCCGGATCGAGCTCCAGGAGCTTGGGCAGCAACACCAGACCCGAGTCGCCGTCCATCTTCAGGTCCAGGGTGGCGTAGTCAGGCACATCCTGCTGGGCCAGTACCAACCCTTCTTCGGCGGAACTGGCCGTACTCACGCGAAAGCCGCGGCGACTCATGGCCCGGGCCATGACCCGGGTAAAGGTGGCGTCGTCATCTACCAGCAACAGGTGTGGTAGTTCTTCGCCTTCAACCTGGATTTCATCACTCATCACACATCTCCTCGCGCGTCACGCGGCAGGCGCAGCTCGGTGAGCGTACCGCCTTCCTCATGACTATAGAGTTTTACCGAGCCGCCAGCACGGGTCACGCTGGCCTTGCTCAAGAACAGGCCAAGGCCGAAGCCCTTGCCCTTGGTGGTAAAGAAGGGTTTGCCGATGGACTCGGCAATGGCCACCGGCACGCCCGGGCCGTGGTCACGGATGCTGATGACCATGTCCTGGGCATCCCAGTCCAGGCGCACTTCAAGCTCGTCGGGGCAGGCATCGGCTGCATTGTTCAGCAGGTTCAGCAACGCCTGGGTGAGGTCGGGTGGCGGCGCCAGGCGCGGCACACTGCCCTGGCCCAGGCGCTGGAAGCGATAACTGGCCTCGGGGCGCATCAGGTGCCAGCGGTTGAGGGCTTCATCCAGCCAGGCGGTCACTTCCTGGTCCTCGACGGCCATGCGCCGATTGGCTTCAGCGGCACGCACCAGGTTCTGCAGGGTTTCCTTGCACAGCTTGACCTGGTCCTGAAGCACCGCCAGGTCTTCCTGCAGCAGTGGGTCGTGGTGGTCCTGGCGCATTTCCTTGATCAGCACGCTCATGGTTGCCAGGGGTGTACCCAGCTCGTGGGCGGCACCGGCAGCCTGGGTCGCCACGGCCAGCAGTTGCTCGTCACGCAGGCCCTCCTCACGTCGCTCGGCGCGCAGTTGCTCCTGGCGGCGCAGCTCTTCGGCCATCTTGGCTGCGAAAAAGGTGATCACCGCAGCGGCCAGGGCGATGCTCAGCCACATGCCGTAGACCTGCATCTTTTCCCGTGCCATGGGGAAGGTTTCCAACGGATAGAACTGCACCAGCAACAGGCTGTAGGCAGCCAGGGCAATACCGGAAAGAATCAGCGAATAGACCCAGGGCAACGTCACCGCAGCAATCGCCAGCGGCACCAGGTAATAGGAGACGAAGGGGTTGGTGGAGCCACCCGAGTAGTAGAGCAAGGCACTGTGAATCAGCAGGTCGCAGGCCAGCTGGAAGGCGTACTCGAGCTCCGTGACCGGCAACGACAGGCGCAGGCGCAATGCCGTGAAGGCACACAGTAGTGACGACAGACCCAGGGTGATTACCAGCGACAACCAGGGCAGCGGCAGCAGGTCGGTCCAGTAGGCAACACCTACTGAGCCTGCCTGGGCGGCCAGCACCAGGATGCGGATGAAGGTCAGGCGCCAGAGGTTCTGGCGAGTGGCGGACAACATTTGTACGGGGGCGAGCATGAGCTCTCCTGATGAGTGCTCCAGGGCGAATCGTGGCGAGTATACCGAAGCTGCAGGCGCGGCTGCTGACATGCGGCAAAGCGCCACACTTTTTTACACAACAATGATGGCCTTTTTGAACCTCACTGCACTCTTGCCAGTCTCATGGGCCATGCGTGGAATGGAGCTCCCAGCGCCCACGCCTTTTTTTCAAGGAGTCATACATGCTCAACCCTCGTCGTAGCGCCGCCCTCGTGATGGCCACCAGCATGCTCGCCAGCCTTCCGGCACTGGCCGAGGCGCCCCGTTACAACCAGATCTCGCTGCGCGCCGAAGTCAGCAAGGAAGTGGCTCGCGACCTGATGATCGTGACCCTGTACAGCGAAGCGCAGAACACCGACCCGGGCAAGCTGGCCAACGAAATTACCGAGACCATGAACAAGGCGGTGAAGCAGGCCCGTGAAGTCAAGGAAGTGAAGATCAGCCAGGGCAGCCGCAACAGCTACCCGATCTACGACAACAAGGGGCAGAAAATCACCGGCTGGCGCGAGCGTGCCGAACTGCGCCTGGAAAGCGCCGACTTCCCTGCCCTGTCCAAACTGACCGGCGAGCTGCTGCAACAACTGAAAATGGGTGGCATGGACTTCTCCATCGCGCCAGCCACACGCAAATCCAGTGAGGACGAGCTGCTCAAGGACGCGGTCAATGCCTTCAAGACCCGCGCTCAACTGGCCACCGAGGCCCTGGGCGGCAAGGGCTACAAAGTGGTCAACTTGAACCTCAACAGCAGCGGCTACCCGCATCCCTATGCCCGCAGCGCCCCAATGATGATGAAAGCCAGCATGGATGCCGAAGGCGCCGCGCCAAGCCCGGACATCGAGGCGGGCACCAGCCAGGTCAGCCTGAGCGCCGACGGCACCATCGAAGTTCAAATGCCCTGAGCCACGCCTATGCTCTACCGCGGCAGTTTCGGCTGCCGCGATGGCCACACCCGACAACACGCGCACCATCCTGGTGCTTGGCGTGAATCAATCTGCGCACAACGTCTTCGAAACAATCTGAAATACCCACTCGCAAACGATCAACTCCGTAAAATTTACACGGATGCGACATTCCTGTACGTCCGTCCCACTCTTTGTTGTCACACATCCTTTTGACTGTTGCATTGGGTACAGGGCCTGCATAAGTATCCGCAGTACGGCTCACAAGGCCCCCTCAAAATCAAAAATGACAACAAATGAGGCCACCATGCTCAAACACGCGGTCATTCCGTTCCTGGTCGGCGCAGGCTTGCTTGCCGGCGCACCTTCTGCCCTCGCGGCGACTAACCTGGTGTTTTGCTCAGAAGGCAGCCCGGCCGGATTCGATCCCGGCCAATACACCACCGGAACCGACTTCGATGCCTCAGCCGAGACAGTCTTCAACCGCCTGAGCCAGTTCGAGCGTGGCGGCACCGCAGTCATCCCGGGCCTGGCAACCCGCTGGGACATCTCCGATGACGGCCTGACCTACACCTTCCACCTGCGTGAAGGGGTCAAGTTCCACACCACCGACTTCTTCAAGCCGACGCGCGAATTCAACGCCGACGACGTCCTGTTCACCTTCAACCGCATGCTCGACAAGGACATGCCGTTCCGCAAGGCCTACCCCACCGAGTTCCCTTACTTCACCGACATGGGCATGGACAAGAACATTGCCAAGGTGGAGAAGCTCGACGACCACACCGTCAAGTTCACCCTCAATGAAGTCGATGCCGCGTTCATCCAGAACATGGCCATGAGCTTCGCCTCGATCCAGTCGGCCGAGTACGCCGACCAGTTGCTCAAGCAGGGCAAGGCCGCCGATATCAACCAGAAGCCGATCGGCACCGGCCCGTTCGTGTTCAGCAAGTACCAGAAAGACGCGCAGATCCGCTTCAAGGGCAACAAGGAATACTGGCAACCCGAGGACGTGAAGATCGACAACCTGATTTTCGCCATCACCACCGACGCCTCGGTACGCATGCAAAAGCTCAAGAAGAATGAGTGTCAGGTCACCCTCTTCCCGCGCCCGGCCGACATCGAATCGCTCAAGGCAGACCCAAACCTGAAGATGCCTGACCAGCCCGGCTTCAACCTGGGCTACATCGCCTACAACGTGATGGACAAGATCAAAGGCAGCAATGAGCCCAACCCCATGGCCCAGCTCAAAGTCCGCCAGGCGCTGGACATGGCGGTGAACAAGCAGCAGATCATCAATTCGGTATACCAGGGCGCCGGCCAACTGGCCGTCAACGCCATGCCGCCAACCCAATGGTCGTACGACACCACCATCAAGGACACCCAGTACGATCCGGAGAAAGCCAAGCAGTTGCTCAAGGAAGCTGGCGTCAAGGAAGGCACCGAGATCACGCTCTGGGCCATGCCGGTGCAACGCCCCTACAACCCCAATGCCAAGTTGATGGCAGAAATGCTGCAGTCCGACTGGGCCAAGATCGGCATCAAGGCCAAGATTGTCAGCTACGAGTGGGGCGAGTACATCAAGCGCTCCAAGGGTGGTGAGAACGGCGCCATGCTGATCGGCTGGAGCGGTGACAACGGTGACCCGGACAACTGGCTGGGTACCCTGTATGGCTGTGATGCGATCAACGGCAACAACTTCTCCAAATGGTGCGACCCCGAGTACGACAAGCTGATCAAGCAAGCCAAGGCCACCTCTGACCAGGCCAAGCGTACCGAGCTGTACAAACAAGCCCAGCAGCGCCTCAAGACCCAAGTGCCGATCACGCCGATCGCTCACTCCACGGTGTATCAGCCCATGCGCAAAAACGTGGAGGACTTCAAGATCAGCCCGTTTGCCTTGAACTCCTTCTACGGCGTCAGCGTGTCCAAGTAGCAGCCACTGGCGGCCGCTGTGCAGCACCTTCCGGTGTGCGCAACGGCCTGATGCTGGCCTGGCAGGTCAAGCGCAAGCGCATCGACACGGGAACGTCGGTGCCGCTTTGCGCGGACCTCCTGTACGCCCTCGCGTAACCCCCTTTGCAGCAACGCTTCGATGCCATTTGGCGTCGCGGCATTGCCGTATGTGCCGCCCGAGGACGTGCGCCCCGGACCGCTCAAAAACAACAAGAGATAAGGGATCGTCATGCGCCATACCCCGTTTTTTGCAGCACTGCTGGGCCTGGGCCTGCTCACCCAGGCACCCATGAGCCAGGCCAGGAACCTGGTGTTCTGCTCCGAAGGCAGCCCCGCCGGCTTCGACACCGCCCAATACACCAGCTCCACCGACAACGATGCCGCCGAGCCGATCTACAACCGCCTGGTGGAATTCGAGCGAGGCGCCACGGCCGTCAAACCGGCCTTGGCCAAAAGCTGGGAAGTGTCACCCGACGGGCTGACCTACACCTTCCAATTGCGCGAAGGCGTGAGGTTCCACAGCAACAAGGACTTCAAGCCCACGCGTGAACTCAACGCCGACGACGTGCTGTTCACCTTCAGTCGGATGCTTGATCGAGAGCACCCGTTTCGCAAGGTCTACCCCACCGAGTTTCCCTACTTCGTCGGCATGAGCCTGGACAAGAACATTGCCCGGGTCGAGAAGACCGGCCCGATGACCGTGGAATTCACCCTCAACAGCGTCGATGCCGCCTTTGTACAGAACCTGGCGATGAGTTTTGCCGCCATCCTCTCGGCCGAGTATGCCGACTACCTGATGACCTCCGGACGCCCCAGCGACATCAACCAGAAACCGATCGGCACCGGCCCGTTCGTGTTCCAGCGCTACCAGAAGGACTCGCAGATCCGCTATCGCGGCAACAAGGACTATTGGAACCCCGACCAGGTAAAGCTCGACCAGCTGATTTTCTCGATCAACACCGACCCGTCGGTGCGCATCCAGAAGCTGCGCAAGAACGAATGCCAGGTCACCGTGCATCCACGCCCGGCTGACCTGGAGGCACTCAAGGCCGACCAGAAGCTCCAGGTCATCGAAAAGCCCGGCTTCAACCTGGGCTACATCGCCTACAACGTGCAACACAAACCCTTCGACCAATTGCAGGTACGCCAGGCCATGGACATGGCGGTGAACAAACCGGCCATTGTCCAGGCGGTCTACCAGCATGCCGGGCAACTGGCTGTCGGCAGCATGCCACCCACCCAGTGGTCGTATGACGACAGCATCGAGGATGCCGGCTACAACCCGGACAAGGCCCGCGAACTGCTCCGGGCAGCCGGGGTCAAGGAAGGTACCGAAATCACCCTGTGGGCCATGCCCGTACAACGCCCCTACAACCCCAACGCCAAGTTGATGGCCGAAATGCTCCAGGCCGACTGGGGCAAGGTCGGCCTGAAGGTCAAGATTGTCAGCTACGAGTGGGGCGAATACCTCAAGCGCACCAAGGACGGTGAGCACGATATCTCGCTGATCGGCTGGACCGGCGACAACGGCGACCCGGACAACTGGCTGGGCACCCTGTACAGCTGTGACGCGATCGGCAGTAACAACTATTCCATGTGGTGCGACCCGCAGTACGACGCACTGGTCAAGCAAGCCAAGACCATCACCGACCGCGAGCAACGCACTGTGCTCTATCGACAGGCTCAGCAGCGCCTCAAGCAGCAGGTGCCCATCACCCCGATCGCGCACTCGACGGTCAACCAACCGCTCAGTGCCAAGGTCGAGGACTTCAAGGTAAGCCCATTCGGGCGCAACGTCTTTTCCGGCGTCAGCATCCACTAATCCCTGCCATGGCCAAAGGCGTGCGATCCACGCCTTCGGCCCTGTGCAGCCTGGATCTGCCCGATGGCGATCGGGCAAACGTTTGCAACCCCTGTTCCACCGCAAAAGCGCCCAACCCACAAGGCCAGGCGCTCACAAAAAAAAGAAGAAGAAAGGGAGCTTTACCTTGAGACGATCTACCACTGCAGTTCTCGCCTTGTCCCTCACAGGCCTGTCCGTCATGGCCCAGGCTGAACCCGCCAGCCAGGACTTTGTCCCGGTCAGTGTCAAAGACACCAGTGCCCAGAGTCAGGCCAGCGGCTTTATCGAAGGCCAGAGCCTGTCCGGTACTACCCGCAACTGGTACGCCCGCGAACGCGCCACCCGTGCGCCACTGTGGAAGTACTACAAAAGTGACGGCACGCGCCACGACACCCACAGCCGCGACAACTGGGTCCAGGGCACCATCCTCAACTACAGCTCGGGCTTTACCGAAGGCGCCATCGGTTTCGCCACCGAAGTCGCTGCCTACAACGCCATTGCGCTGGAACAGGGGCGCGCGGCCGTCGCCGGCCCCAACAACCGCACCCTCACCCACAGCGACGGCGATGTCATCGGCCAGTGGAGCAAGATGGGCCTGGCCAACGTCAAGGCGCGAGTGTCCAACACCACCCTGACCGCCGGCCGCCAGTCGATGGATACACCGGTCATCGCCTACATCGGCAACCGCGCCCTGCCCTCGAGTTTCCAAGGGGTGAGCGTTCACAGTGAAGAATTCGACAACCTGTCGTTCGACGCCGGGACCTTTGACCGCGTATCACCGCGAACCGAGCAGAGCCTGAGCAAGTTCCGCTCCGAGTACGCCGCCAACGGCTCAGAAACCGATCGCATCAGCATGATCGGCCTCAACTATCAGCCACTGCGCAGCCTGAAAACCAGCCTGTACGCCTCCAAGGTCGAAGACTTCTGGAACCAGTACTACTTCGGCGCCAACCATGAACTGGGCGACAGCGCAGTGTTGAGCCTGACCACCGGCCTCAACTACTACAAGACCAAGGATGAAGGCCGAAGCGAACTCGGTGAAATCGACAACGACACCTACAGCCTGTCGCTGGGCCTGACCCATCAGGCGCACAGCCTGTCCTTCTCGTACCAGCAGGTGAACGGCAACGAGTACTTCGACTACCTGCATGAAACCAACGCCATCTTCCTGGCCAACTCCCTGCTCTCGGACTTCAACGGCCCGAACGAGAAATCCATGCAGATCGCCTATGGCTTGAACATGGCCCAGTACGGCGTGCCGGGTCTCAAGTTCAACCTGTACAACGCCCGCGGCTGGGGCATCGATGGCACCCACTACCGCGGTACTGGCTACGACGTGCAAGGCCAGGATGGCGAAACGCACTACGAGTGGGGTATCGGCACCAGCTATGCCGTGCAGAGCGGTGCGCTCAAGGACACCACCATCCGCGCCACCTACACCGCCCACCGGGCCAGCAAGGCCCAGGCCGACGGTAGCCTGGACGAGCTGCGGATCGTGACCACCATTCCCTTCAACATTCTCTGACGGCTGGCCATGGCCGGTTCACCGAACCGGCCATGGCGACTACGCTGGCTAAATTGATAGCCGGGAGGTTTCATGAAACTGCTACCGCTACAGGCTGCCCTGGCAGCCGTCCTGTTGAGCACTGCGGCGGGGCTTTCGGCCAAGCCGCTGGTGGTGTGTACCGAGGCCAGTCCGGAAGGCTTCGACATCGTCCAGTACACAACGGCCGTGACGGCCGACGCCTCGGCCGAAACCGTCTTCAACCGCCTGGTCGACTTCAAGCCCGGCACCACCGAGATCCAGCCAGCCCTGGCCGAGCGCTGGGAGATCAGCCCGGACGGGCTGACCTACACCTTCCACTTGCGTGAAGGGGTGAAGTTCCATACCACCGACTACTTCACCCCTACCCGGGCAATGAATGCCGACGATGTGCTGTGGAGTTTCCGGCGTCAGCTGGACCCGAACCATCCGTGGCACAACAAGACCAGCGTCGGCTTCCCCTACTTCGAGAGCATGGGCTTCAAGGCACTGCTCAAGAGCGTCGAGAAAACCGACGATCATACCGTGGTATTCACCCTCACCCGCCCCGAGGCGCCGTTCCTGCCTGACCTGGCCATGGCCTTTACTTCGATCTACTCCGCCGAGTACGGCGACCAGTTACTCAGGGCCGGCAAGACCGCCGACCTCAACAGCAAGCCCATTGGCACCGGCCCGTTCATCTTCCAGCGCTACAACAAGGACGCCCAGGTCCGCTACAAGCCCAACCCCGACTACTTTCGCGGCAAGCCGCCGGCCGATGCGCTGATCTTCGCCATCGCCAGCGACAACAACGTGCGCCTGCAGAAGCTCAAGGCCAACGAATGCCAGGTGGCGCTCTACCCCAAGCCTGACGACATCCCCAGCATCAAGGCCGACCCCAAATTGAAAGTGGCCGAGATGGAAG
>RCUI01000121.1_pt1 | contig 28586 bp, 25 predicted proteins | sample 2166121 | NCBI WGS metagenome assembly RCUI01 (sample SAMN09932700, study PRJNA488358) | compost metagenome | feature: garden; material: soil; isolation source: compost soil in succinic acid-enriched culture | place: Germany: Experimental Botanical Garden Goettingen | collected 2016-01-27
CCGGCATCATGACCACCGACACCCTGCCCAAGGGTGCCAGCCGTCAGTTCCAGCATGACGGCGTGACCATCACCGTTACCGGCATCAGCAAAGGCGCAGGGATGATCCGTCCGAACATGGCAACCATGCTCGGCTACATTGCCACCGACGCCAAGGTCGCTCCTCACGTGCTCAAGGACCTGATGCTCGACGGCGCCAACAAGTCGTTCAATCGCATCACTATCGATGGCGATACCTCGACCAACGACTGCTGCATGCTGATCGCCACCGGCAAGGCCGCTGTCGCCGAAGTCACCGAAGCCCGTGGCCCGCTATTCGAGGCACTGAAGAAGGCGGTGTTCGAGGTGTGCATGGAAGTGGCCCAGGCCATCGTCCGTGACGGCGAGGGGGCGACCAAGTTCGTGACTGTCGAAGTCAATGGCGGTGGCAACCACCAGGAATGCCTGGATGTCGGCTACGCCGTGGCGCACTCGCCGCTGATCAAGACCGCGCTGTTTGCCTCCGATCCCAACTGGGGCCGGATCCTGGCTGCAGTCGGTCGTGCCGGTGTGCCGGACCTGGATGTCAGCCTGATCGACGTGTACCTGGGTGATGTCTGCATCGCCAGCAAGGGCGGACGCAGTGCCACCTACACCGAAGCCCAGGGCTCGGCAGTGATGGCTGAAGAGGAGATCACCATCCGCATCGAGCTTGGCCGTGGCCAATGCAGCGAAACCATCTGGACCACCGACCTGTCCCACGAGTACGTGAAAATCAACGCTGAGTACCGTACCTGACATCAACGCGGGGCAAGCCCGCTCCTACCTGTAGGAGCGGGCTTGCCCCGCGAAAAGGAGCCGAACCATGAGCTACAACCTGATCATAGGCGACAAGCTGTACTCCTCCTGGTCGCTGCGCGGCGCCCTGGCCCTGGAACTGGCCGGTGCCACCTACGAAGAAACCCTGATCAAACTCAATCAGCCCGATACCCGCGAGCGTCTGCTCAAGTATTCGCCCACTGCCAAAGTGCCACTGCTCAAGTGCGAGCACGGCATCATTGCCGACTCCCTGGCCATCGCCGAGTACCTTGCAGAGCGCCACCCCGAGGCCAATCTATGGCCGACCGATGTTGGCGCCCGAGCGCAGGCACGCTCTGCCTGTGCGCAGATGCACAGCGGCTTTTTCGCCCTGCGCGGCAATATGCCGTTCGACCTGTCGCGCGATGAAGCGCTGGAGAACATGCCGCTGGATGTACAGGTCGACATCGACCGTATCGTCGCCCTGTGGTCCGAATGCCGCCTGGCTTCCAAGCAAGCCGGCCCATTCCTGTTCGGCGCGCCAAGCCTGGCCGACGCCTTCTTCGCCCCGGTCGCCGTGCGCCTGCGCACATACCGGGTAGAGGTGCCAGCGGAAGCTGCCGCTTATATCGAGACCCTCTACAACTGGCCAGCCTTCCAGGCCTGGCAGAAAGCTGGCCTGGCGGAGCGCGAAGGGTGAAACGTGTACATGTAGCAGCTGCGGTCATTCGGGGTGTCGACGGTCGTATCCTGATTGCCCGACGCGCCGACTCCCAGCATCAAGGTGGCCTGTGGGAGTTCCCCGGGGGCAAGGTTGAAGAGGGTGAGGCAGTCGACGTCGCCTTGGCCCGGGAGCTGAATGAAGAGCTGGGTATCGTCGTGACCGCCGCCCGGCCGCTGATCAAGATCAAGCACGACTACCCGGACAAGCAGGTGTTGCTGGATGTCTGGGAAGTCAGTGGCTTTACCGGCGAGCCACACGGCGCCGAAGGGCAGCCGCTGGCCTGGGTGACCGCTCGTGATCTGCCTCATTACGACTTCCCCGAGGCCAATCAGCCGATCGTCGCGGCAGCACGACTGCCTGGTGAGTACCTGATTACCCCGGATGGCCTGGAGGTCCCGCAGATGTTGCGTGGCATCCAGAAGGCCATTGCCGGCGGGATCAAACTGGTGCAATTGCGTGCTCCGAACATGTACGACCCTAAATACCGCGACGTCGCAGTGGATGCAGTGGGCCTGTGTGCCGGCAAGGCGCAACTGATGCTCAAGGGGCCGTTGGAGTGGTTGGGCGATTTCCCGGCTGCCGGCTGGCACCTGACCTCCGAGCAGCTGCGCAAGTACGCGAGCAAGGGCCGGCCGTTTCCGAAGGAACGCTGGCTGGCAGCGTCCTGCCATAACGCCGAAGAGCTGGCACTGGCCGAACAGATGGGTGTGGACTTCGTCACCTTGTCACCGGTGCAAGCGACCCAGTCCCATCCTGATGCCCAACCGCTGGGTTGGCAGCAGGCGCAGCAGATGATCGCGGGTTTCAGCAAGCCGGTGTATTTGCTGGGTGGCGTGGGTGCTGCCGAGCGGGAAAAGGCCTGGCAGCATGGTGCCCAGGGTGTTGCGGGGATTCGGGCGTTCTGGCCTGAAACCTGATCAACCGGCTGCTTCACCGCCTCATCGCTGGAAAGCAGGTTCCCCCGGGTAGGATGCAGACCGATCCTGTGGGAACTGGCTTGCCAGCGAACGGGTCCTCAAGGCTTGGGCGCAGCAGCCCAAAGCACCTCGGCTACCCCTTGCCGGCGCCCAATCAACCGCGCCGCCACAAACAGCAGATCCGACAACCGATTGATATAGGCCAACCCTACCCCGGCCAGCGGCTCGACGCTGTTCAACTGCTGGCAACGCCGCTCGGCACTGCGCGCCAGGCTGCGGCAAACATGCGCTTGGGCAATCAACGCCGATCCACTGGGCAGAATAAAGTTTTCCAGTGGTCCCAGTTCTTCATTCCAGCGGTCGATGGCCGCCTCCAGGCGCTCCACTTCGGCCGCATTCAGCGCCTGATAGCTGGGCATCGCCAACTCGCCACCCAGGTCGAACAAGCGGTGCTGGCAAGGTGCCAATACCTCGATGACTTCCTCCAGACCCTGTCCATTCAGCCCTGCCAGTAGCAGGCCGAGCTGGCTGTTGAGGCTGTCGACCTCGCCAATGGCTTCGATCCTTGGATGATCCTTGGGCACCCGCCGGCCATCGCCCAGGCCGGTTTCGCCTTTGTCGCCGGTGCGGGTGTAGATCTTCGACAATCGAAAACCCATGTTCATGACTCCGTCTTGTGAGGCTCGGCCGCTGGGGACGGGCTGTTGGCCAACGGCAAGCGCAAGGTGAAGCAGGTGCCTTGGCCCGGTGCCGACTGCACTTCCATCTGGCCCTTGTGGTTGTTGGTAATGATGAAATACGAGACCGACAGACCGAGGCCTGTGCCCTGGCCGATTTCCTTGGTGGTAAAGAATGGCTCGAACGTGCGCTTGCGTACCGCTTCAGGCATGCCGATACCGTTGTCCTCCACCTGGATCTCCGCCCACGGCGGGTTGAGGCGAGTGCGCAGGGTGATACGCCCCGGTTCGCTGTCGTCCTCGCGCAGGTGAATAGCCTGGGCTGCGTTTTTGAGCAGGTTGAGCAGCACCTGTTCCAACTCGTTGGCGGTGCAGGGGACGGGCCCCAGGTTGGGGTCGAACTGGCGGATGATGGCCTGGCCCTTGAAGTCGAAGCCGATGGTCAGGTCGAAATCATTGCCGGCAATCTCCACGGCCTGGTCGATCAAGGCCGGCAGGTCGCAAGGCGCCAGTTGGCGGTTGCTGCGCCGGCTGAAACTGAGCATGTGGGTAACGATCTTGGCCGCGCGTGCGCCGGCCTGCTGGATACCGTCGAGTAATTGCGGAACTTCGCGGCTGTCCAGATAGCGGTTGACGGTGGGCAGGTCGATGCCGATCTCGTCGGCTTGCTCCAGGTTTTTCGGCAACTCTGGCGACAAGCGCCGGCGGATGTTCTGCACGTTGTGCAGGATAGCCCCCAGCGGGTTGTTGATTTCATGCGCCATGCCGGCAGCCAGGCCGCCGACCGAGAGCATCTTCTCCGACTGCACCATCATTTCTTCCAGGGACAGGCGCTGGGTGATGTCGTCGATACGAATCACCACGCCGCGGCCGCCGCCACCCATCAGGGGGTAGAAGGTCAGGGCGTAATGCCGGGCGTCGTCGCCTTTGGTCCAAGTGACCCGTTCGATTTTTTCCACCCGGTGCTTTTCGACACTGTCCTTGAGTTGCGGCAGATACGGCTTGAGCGGCTCGAAAGCGAGGAAGATCGGCTGGTTCAACGCTTCGTCCAGAGGGGTGCCGGACAGGGCGCTGGCTTCCTGGTTCCACTGGGTGACATAGAGCTGCTCATCCAGGGCGATCAATGCCGATGGCATGGAGTCGATGATGCTGTTGAGGTAGTTCTGAAAACCGGTGAGCTTCTTCTCGATCTTGCTGCGGACCTGGACTTCGAGCTCCAGCTTGCGGTTGGTATGGCGAGTTTCCTCGGCCAGGCCCTGGGCCTGGTCATAGGCCTGCTGGAATTCGTCGCGGGTGCGCTTGAGCTGTTGCTCACGGGCTTCGATGCGCGAAAGCATGGTGTTGAAGGCTTCGGCCAGGCTGCCGATCTCGTCGTCATTGCCACGCTTGGCACGCAGGGCGTAGTTCTCTTCGCGAGTGACCTGGCGCGACACTTCTTCAAGCTGGTAGATCGGTTGGGTGATCAGCCGCTTGATCTGCCGGGCGATAATCATCCACAGCAAGATACTGAACACCAGGATGCCCAGGCTCGCGGTGAGGGTGCCGGTATAGAAGGCCACGGGCAATTCGCTGCTGGCCACCAGCAGCAGGTAGCCCGGAGGGCCGCCGGAGCGGGGCAGCATGGTCAGCTGGGTACTGCGAAACTCGGTCAGGCGCCAGTTCTCGATGTTGCGGTAGCGCTTGGGCAAGGGCAGGACTTCACCGTGCTGCAACTGAGCGAGCAATTTGCCGTCACTGCCATAGACCGCGGCAGCGCGCAGCGGGGTATAGCTGTCGAGCTCCTTTAGCAGAGCCCTGGCCGACTCGGGTGAATCGGCCGCCTGGGTGGCCAGTTGCGGATTGGCCACCAGCCGCCCGATGGTCTGCAGGGCCTGGGGCGCCATGCTTTCCTGGGAGATCCAGTAGGCGGCGCTGATGAACGTCAGGTTGGCCACCAACAGGATGGTAATCAGCAATACCAGCAGGGCGGCCAGCAGTTTCTGGCCGACCGGCAGGTTTTCCAGGCGTTCGCGCAGCGTCATGTGTAAGCGAGGTCCCGGTGTGTAGGTGAAAGGGCAGGGTAGCGCTGCGCTCAGTCGCTGGGCAATCCGCGCGCGTTCAGGTGTTCGACCAGGCGTCGGTAGAGCCGTTCCAGATGAGGGAGCCGGCATCCGTGGCGGCTGGCGACTCGGCAGGCATGTCCCAGCAAATAGTGAATCTCGGTACGTCGACCCTGACGAACATCCTGATACATGGAAGAGTAGTTGGCTGCGGTGGCCTTGATCACCCGCTCCACTTCCTCACTCAAGCCCTCGGCAGCTTGCGGCTGTCCGCAGCACTGCAGTAATTCGGCAAGCTCCGCACACAAGGTGGCCACTTCGCAGGCGTGATCCTGCAGGCCGCCGTTGCGGCAGTCATGCAACACGGTCAGCGGATTGATCGCGCAATTGAGTGCCAGCTTGCGCCACAGGCGGGTGAGGATGTCGGGCGTCCACTGGTGGGGGATACCGGCATCGGCCAGGTCGTCGAGCCACTCGGGCGGCAGCGGATTGGCGGGGTCGCCCAGCCAGTTGAAGCCATGGCCGGCAAAGTTCACCTGCCAGTCGGCCTCGCGAAACGCCCCTTCGGTGCTGGAGGCGAAGACACAGCGGGCATGGGGAACCTGGTTGGCCACTGCGTCCTGGCTACCCAAGCCGTTTTGCAGCAGGATCAGTTCGGCCCCGTGGACCAGGCGAGGGGCCAGTTGCGCGACCGCCTGCTCGGCGTCGTAGGCCTTGCAGGCCACCAGCAGGCGATGAATGGGCGTGGCGTCGTGGGCGGTTTGCGCAGGAATCGCGCGCAGATGTGCCTGGCCCTGTTCGATCAGGGTCAGGCCGCCGGCGGCTTCATACGCCTGCACACGTGCCGCATCGCGCAGGATCAGTCGGACCGCTTTGCCGGCTCGGGCCAGTCGGCAGGCCCAGAGGCTGCCCAGGCTTCCTGCGCCGAGAATATGCCAGGTGCTGCTCATCAGCGTTTCGCAACCGTTATAATGAGCCGGTATTTTAACCGTCAAACCCTGCGCGCTCCATCGCGCTCTTTCATCAGAGCCGCGAGCGTGCGTTTATTTTATGGAGAGAAGGTATGCCGTCGTTCGACGTGGTATCGGAACTGGACAAGCACGAAGTCACCAACGCCGTTGAGAACGCCGTGAAGGAACTGGACCGCCGCTATGACCTCAAGGGCAAGGGCAGCTTCGAGTTCAAGGAAAAGGAACTGACCGTCAACCTGACCGCTGAAGCCGAATTCCAGCTCGAAGCGATGATCGACATCCTCAAGCTGGCCCTGGTCAAGCGCAAGATCGACGTCCAGTGCCTGGAAGTCAAAGACGCCTTCGCCTCGGGCAAGGTGATGAAGCAGGAAGCGGTCCTCAAGGAAGGCATCGACAAGGAGCTGGCGAAAAAGATCGTCGCGCACATCAAGGACGCCAAGCTCAAGGTCCAGGCTGCCATCCAGGGCGAGCAGGTGCGTGTCACCGGCAAGAAGCGTGACGACCTGCAGGAAGCCATCGCCGCCCTGCGTGCCAAGGAATTCGGCATGCCGCTGCAGTTCAACAACTTCCGCGACTGATCGAAGCACTTCGGAACCTTGGCGCCGTTTTGGCGTCCGAGGTCTCTGTGGCCGCTGAAACGATTGCGGCGCGATTTTTACAGCTTTTGCCCCCTCGGCATCAGGAGAACATTATGGATTTGAGTGCTGAAGTCGATCAGTTGGTTAAAACCTCGCAAAGCTGGCTCCCCTTGATCATGGAATACGGCAGCCGCCTGTTGCTGGCGCTGCTGACCCTGGCCATTGGCTGGTGGGTGATCAACAAGGTGACCTACCGCTTGGGCAAATTGCTGGCGCTGCGTAACGCGGACCTTGCGCTGCAAGGTTTCATCAGCAGCCTGGCGAACATCATTCTGAAGATTCTTCTGGTGGTCAGCGTGGCCTCGATGATCGGCATCGAGACCACCTCGTTTGTCGCGGCCATCGGTGCGGCCGGCTTGGCTATCGGCCTGGCCCTGCAAGGCAGCCTGGCGAACTTCGCCGGCGGCGTGCTGATCCTGCTGTTCCGTCCGTTCCGCCTGGGTGACTGGATCGAAGCCCAGGGTGTCGCGGGTACCGTGGACAGCATCCAGATCTTCCACACCGTGCTGCGCACTGGCGACAACAAGACCGTTATCCTGCCCAACGGCAGCTTGTCCAACGGCATCATTACCAACACCAACCGTCAGCCGACCCGCAAGGTCGTGTTCGATGTCGGTGTCGATTACGAAGCCGACCTGCAGAAGGCTCGCCACGTACTGCTGGAACTGGCCAACGACCCACGCATTCACCAGGACCCGGCGCCACAAGCCGTGGTCTCGATGCTGGGCGACAGCTCCATCACCCTGTCGTTGCGGGTGTGGGTGAACACGGCCGATTACTGGGACGTGATGTTCATGCTCAACGAGCATGCGCGCGATCGCTTGAAGGATGAGGGCATCGACATTCCCTTTCCGCAGCGTGTGATCCGCGTGGTGCAGGAAGCAGCGGTGCAGTAATGCCGAACTGATCGCGGGGCAAGCCCGCTCCTACCGCCTGTAGGAGCGGGCTTGCCCCGCGATGCTTTCCAGGTCATTACACTTGTTCACGTCTTGACCCTACCTGATCCCTCCACTTTCTGGCATACAGGCTGGCTTACTTTCGTACGCCCGGTCTCATCATGCTTACCCCCCTGATCAACATCACGCCACTGCGTGCGTTTTGCTTCGCCATGACTCTGGCACTGTTCGAGCTCTTGACTTACCTCGCCAGCGACGTGGTGATGCCGGCCATGCCGGTGGTGGTCGGAGACCTGAATGCCAGCCCTGAATTCATCCCCCATGCCCTGAACCTCTACCTGCTTGGGGGTGTGCTGCTGCAATGGCTGATCGGGCCACTGGCCGACCGTTACGGTCGGCGGCCGCTGCTGCTGGGTGGCTGTGCGTTTTTCTGCGTGGCGTGCCTGGCCTCGTTCTGGGTACAAAGCATCGAGCTTTTCAACCTGCTGCGCCTGTTGCAAGGCATCGGCCTGGGGTTTGTGGTGACGGTCAGTTACCCGGCACTCAACGAGGCGTTCAGCGAGGCTGATGCGGTCCGCATGATGGCCTTGCTGGCCAATATCGCCCTGTTGTCGCCACTGCTCGGACCGCTGGTTGGCACCCTGTTGCTGGAGTGGGTGTCGTGGCGTTGGTTGTTCGTGCTGTTTGGTGGTGCGGCCGTGCTTGCCTGGTTCGCGTTGTACCGGTTCATGCCTGAGACCCTGGGTGTGGAGCGGCGTGATGGCTCGCGCCTGGCATTCCAGCCGATTCATCTGCTGCCGCTTTTGGCCGGTTATGGTCAATTGCTGAGCAACCGTCGTTTTGTCGCCGGCAGTGCTGCACTGGGGCTGGTCGGTTTACCGTTGATCGGCTGGATTGGCCTGTCCCCGGTGCTGTTGATTCACGATGAAGGCTTGAGCACCCTGGACTACGCCCTGTGGCAGTTGCCGGTGTTTGGCGGGCTGATCCTGGGCAACCTGGTCATCAACCGCATCGCTGATCGTTATGCGCTGACCGCTCTGGTGCGGGGTGCGCTGTGGCCTTATCTGGCGGGGCTCGTGAGCATGATGCTGGCCACCTGGCTGGTGCCCAGTGTGCCGAGCCTGGTGGCCGGGTTGTCGATCTATGCCCTGGGCCTGGGCATTGCCAACGCGGTGCTGTACCGCATGACGCTGTTTTCCAGCGAGCAGAGCAAAGGCCTGGTGTCGGCCATGTTGGGGATGATCACCATTGCGTTGCTGGGCCTGGGCGGCGCCTTGTTGGCGATGATCGGGGCGGGCGCCAGTCTGTTGAGTTTTGCCGTGGCTGCCGGGGCTGCCGGTATTGTGGCGCTGTGGCCGCTGAAAGTCGTTCTGAGCGCCTCGGGTGGTCAGCCTGAGGCGTTGCCGGAGTAACCCGGCAAACGCCTCAGCGGGCGTCAGGGACGCTGCTCGGCAACCGGATTGTCGACCGGCTCCTGCTTGCCCCGGCCCAGCTCCTGGCGCCAGTGCAGCACGATCAGGATCAGGGTCGGTACGCCAAGCAGGGCGGTGATCAGGAAGAAGTCGTGGTAGCCGAACTTTTCCACCATGACACCTGAGTAGCCGCCGATCAGGCGCGGCAACAGCAGCATGATCGAGCTGAGCAGCGCGTACTGGGTGGCGGAGAACTTGAGGTTGGTCAGGCTCGACAGGTAGGCGACGAAGGCCGAGGTGGCCAGGCCCGAACTGAAGTTGTCGAGGGAAATGGTCACCACCAGCATCTGCAGGTTGGGGCCCATGTCGGCCAGCATCAGGAACAGGATGTTGGTGCCCGCCGAGGCCGCGCCGCCGATGAACAGAATCGGCAGGATGCCGAAGCGCACGATCAGCAGGCCGCCCATGCCGGCGCCGACCAGGGTCATGATCAGGCCGAAGATCTTGCTGACACTGGCGATCTGGTCCTTGGTGAAACCCTGGTCGATGTAGAACACGTTGGCCATGACGCCCATCACCGTATCGGACATCCGGTAGGTAGCGATCAGCCCGAGCAGCAGCAAGGCCTGCCAGCGGTAGCGCAGGATGAAGTCGTTGACCGGCGTGAGCACCGGTGCCAGCCCGCGGCGGCCCAGGGACGACAGGCACATTGCGGTCAGGGTGATGTAGAGGATGGCGCGCAGGAAGGCGCGATCCTCGAGCAACAGGTCGAGCAGGCTGACGCCCTCGAACAGCACGCTGGCGAAATCGGTGTTGTACAGCTGGGTGAAAGTCGCCGGTACCGACACCAGCAGGATGATCAGCACAAACACCGAGACCAGTTGGTGGGTCAGGCCGTAGCGGGCTGCTGACAGCTGGGTGCGCAATGGCACGGGTGGTTCGCGCATCAACAGGGTAGTGATGACCGCCGGCAGCATCAGCACGCCGAACAGCACGTAGGTGCCGGTCCAGGCCTTGTGCAGGTAGCTGAAGCCCGTGGAGCCGAAGCCCTCGGCGAAGAACAGCGCACCTGCCGTGGCGAGCAGGGCGGCGACCCGGTAGCCGGCCATGTAGCTGGCGGCCAACGCAGCCTGGCGCTGGTCATCGGCAATTTCCAGGCGGTAGGCGTCGACGGCGATGTCCTGGGTGGCGGAGGCAAACGCCACCAGCACCGCCAGGGCAATCAGCCAGGACAGGTGTTTTTGCGGGTCGCAAAAGCCCATGCCCACCAACCCGATCACCACCAGCACCTGTGACAACACCAGCCAGGAGCGGCGTCGGCCAAGCTTCCCGAGCAATGGCAGGCGCCATTGGTCGAGCAGCGGCGACCAGACCCACTTGAAGGCATAGGCCAGGCCGATCAGGCTGGCATAGCCGATGGTTTCGCGGGCCACCCCGGCCTCACGCAACCACACCGACAAGGTCGAGAACACCAACATATAGGGCAGGCCGGCGGCAAAGCCGAGCAGCAACAGCACCAGGGTCGACGGGCTGGCATAGGCAGCGAGCGCAGCGCGCCAGGTTTTACGGGGCATGGGCCAACATCTGCCTCAAGTTTACGAAAACAAAGCGCGCACTCTAACCGCTGTGCTCCATTGGGCGCCAGCCATGGCGCGACATATCCACACGATTATTGTGCAGAGTGATGCCTTCTGCCCGCAGCCTGGCACGCTGCTCGTCGCCTGAAGGCGTGCCCAGGGCCAGGCTCAGCCGACCGTCGGCAGCCAGGACCCGGTGCCAGGGCAACTGGGTGTCAGGCGGCAGTTGGCTCAAGGTGCGCCCGACCCAGCGCGCCGCGCGCCCCAGTCCCGCCAGTTCGGCAAGCTGCCCATAGCTGACCACCTTGCCTGCTGGCACCTGGCCGAGCACCAGGTAGAGCGCCATTCGTCGGGCCTCGGCATTTTCCGTCGGATCGCCGGGCGCTGCGCTCATCGCGGCCTCCCGGGCATCTGCGGGGAATTTGCCGCATTGGTCGGGCAAATAGGAATTGAACTCATCGGCATGAGGTGGGTCAGTCCTTGCTCTACGGTCGTGTATCTGGATAATGCCCGACTTTTTTCGCGAACCAGAGTCCGTTGCTTGCTTATGTATTCTAGAGCCCTGTTGTGCCTTGTTGCCCTTGCCGTCTGCTCCTCGGCTGTCGCTGATACCGTCTGGATGAAGAACGGCGACCGGCTCAGTGGCAAGATCACAGTCTTCGATGGCGGCAAACTGCTGCTCAAGACTGAGTACGGCGGTTCGATCGCCCTGGACTGGAAACAGGTCAAGACCCTGGAAAGCGACCAGGAACTGCTGGTCAAGCAGGATGCCTACACCGGCGAGAAAGCCAAGTCACTGCACCCGGCCGACGACGGCAAGGTGACCCTGGCCAACGGTGAGACGCCCAAGACCGTGGAGCTTGCCAGCATCCAGCAGATCATGAAGCCCAAGCCCGTGATCGAGGACCTGTCGTGGAAGGGCAATGTCGACTTGGCCATGGACTACAAACGCGCCGAATCCGACAGCGACGACTACGACGTCGACTTCAAGACCACCGCCCGCCATGGTCGCTGGCGGCACCAGGCTGAAGGCGAATACAACCGCGAGAGCAAGGACGACGTTACCACCACCAACAACTGGAGTGCCGAATACGCGCTCGACCGCTTCATGACCGAGAAGTGGTTCTGGCAGGGGCGTCTCGAGTACAAGCGTGACCACATTGAAGACCTGGCGCGCCAGCGCACTGTGGGTACCGGCCCTGGCTACCAGTTCTGGGATGACGAGCTGGGCGCCTTCTCCCTGGGCTCGCTGGTCAACCGGACCGACTATGAATACGCCGATGGTGGCAAGGACAACTTCTATGCCCTGGCCATGAAGTGGGACTACAACCGCTACCTGATCGGCAAGCGGGTCGAGTTCTTCACCAACGGTGAAGTCGGTAAACCGCTGGACGGCGTGGCCAACTATGCCCTGGATGCCGAAGTCGGCCTGCGCTACAAGGTCACTGAATGGGCTTCGCTCAACCTCAAGGCCGAGAAGGATGTCATCAGCGGCACCCGCGACAGCGACCTGGACAAGACTCGCTACACCGCAGGCTTTGGTGTTACCTGGTAAGTCTTCTGGCAACCGCCGACGATAATGATTATTTTGTCCGCTGAGCATTCGGCCGCAGGGCACCTGCGGCCAGCCTTCAGCTAATCGTCGAGTCGGGAGTCACACAGTGAGCGCTAAAGTCGCACAACAGGCACGGGAGCTGCTGCTCAAGGAATACCGTGGGGTTCTGTCGACCCATTCCAAATCGATGCCGGGCTATCCCTTCGGCTCGGTGGTGCCGTATTGCCTGGATGCCGAAGGCAACCCGCTGATCCTTATCAGCCGCATCGCCCAGCATACCCACAACCTGCAAAAAGACCCCAAGTGCTCGCTGCTGGTCGGCGAGCGCGATGCCGAGGATGTGCAGGCCGTCGGTCGTCTGACCGTACTGGCCCAGGCGCACAAGCTTGAAGCGCCTGCGGCGGTCGAGGCTGCAGCGGAGCGGTACTACCGTTACTTCCCCGAATCGAGCAATTACCACAAGGCCCACGATTTCGACTTCTGGGTGCTGGCGCCTGTGCGCCACCGTTACATTGGCGGGTTTGGTGCAATTCACTGGGTCGATAATCTCTCCCTGGCCAACCCCTTTGCCGGCAAGGCTGAGCTGAGCATGATCGAGCACATGAACAGCGACCATGCCAATGCCATCCAGCACTACGTCCAGCTCAGCGGCTTGCCGCAGACGGCCGAGGCGCAGATGGTCGGTATCGACAGCGAGGGTATGCACCTGCGTATTGGCCAGGCCCTGCACTGGCTGCCATTCGCGGCACCTTGTAATACGCCGATACAAGTGCGAGAAGCCCTGGTTTTTCTGGCGCGCGCCGATCAATGGCCGGCACGTGAAGTGGCCGAGGCTTGAAATAGCGGTTGCTCGCAACCATTAAAGGTGTACTGCAAGGTTATCTTGCGCAGAGGAACCCGTTGATGCGTGCTTTTCTATTGCTGTTTCTGATTTTTCCGGTGCTGGAACTGTATGTGTTTTTCAAGGTCAGCACCGCGATCGGCTTCTTTCCGGCGCTGCTGTTGATCATCGCAGGTTCCGCCCTGGGTGTTCTGGTGGTGCGGGTAGCCGGTCTGGCGACGGCTTTGCGGGCCCGTGAAAGCCTGCAGCGTGGCGAGTTGCCCGCCGAAGACATGTTCCATGGCCTGATGCTGGCACTGGGTGGCGGCTTGCTGCTGTTGCCAGGCTTTATCAGTGACGTGATCGGCCTGGTCTGCCTGCTGCCGTTCACCCGCCGCCTGCTCGCGCGCAAGATGCGCGAGCGCGCCGAGGCGCAGGCCATGCGCCAGCGTGCGTTTGGCGACGATCCGTTCATGGGGCACCCTGGCAACCCCGGTGGCCAGTCGCGTCAGCCGAATGTGATCGAGGGTGAGTATGAACACCGCGATCCGCAAGACCCTCGCGACACCCGTAACCTGCGTGATCCACGGGATTTGTGAGCCAGGCAAGCGCCTGACCGGACGGCCCCGCAAGGGGCCGTTCTGCTTTATGGCGACGGGCCGCTAAAAATTTTCATCACCAAGCCTTGTAATTGCCCTTGGCGACCTCATGTATGGGTCACCGCAAGGTTTCTGGTGGCTTGCCCCAGACATTACATGTGTGGTTCGCCCCGCGAGCTACGAGCGGCTACGCCGCAAGCATCAACCCGCCGGTGTCGACACCGGCCGATGAAAACCACAATTAGGAGAGATCGACAATGAAGCTTCGTCCTCTGCATGACCGCGTCGTTATCCGTCGCAGCGAAGAAGAATCGAAAACCGCTGGCGGTATCGTTCTGCCAGGTTCGGCCGCTGAAAAACCTAACCGTGGCGAAATCGTCGCTGTAGGTACCGGTCGCATCCTGGACAACGGTGAAGTGCGTGCGCTGGCCGTGAAAGTGGGTGACAAGGTGGTTTTCGGCCCTTACTCGGGCAGCAACACTGTGAAAGTTGACGGCGAAGACCTGCTGGTAATGGCTGAGAACGAAATTCTCGCTGTTATCGAAGGCTGATTCCGCTGGTTTCCCGTTACTCCAAAGTATTCAAGGATTAAACGATCATGGCTGCTAAAGACGTAAAATTCGGCGATTCCGCCCGCAAGAAAATGCTCGTTGGTGTCAACGTTCTGGCTGACGCTGTAAAAGCGACCCTGGGCCCAAAAGGCCGTAACGTTGTTCTGGCCAAGAGCTTCGGCGCTCCGACCATCACCAAAGACGGTGTTTCGGTTGCCAAGGAAATCGAACTCAAAGACGCCTTCGAAAACATGGGCGCCCAGCTGCTCAAGGACGTTGCCTCCAAGGCCAACGACGAAGCAGGTGACGGCACCACCACCGCCACCGTTCTGGCTCAGGCCATTGTCAGCGAAGGCCTGAAAGCCGTTGCTGCCGGCATGAACCCGATGGACCTCAAGCGTGGTATCGACAAGGCCACCATCGCCATCGTCAAAGAGCTGAAGTCCCTGTCCAAGCCATGCGCCGATTCCAAGGCCATCGCTCAGGTCGGTACCATCTCGGCCAACTCCGACAACTCCATCGGTGACATCATTGCCGAAGCCATGGAAAAAGTCGGTAAAGAAGGCGTGATCACCGTTGAAGAAGGCTCGGGCCTGGAAAACGAACTGTCGGTTGTAGAAGGCATGCAGTTCGACCGTGGCTACCTGTCCCCTTACTTCGTCAACAAGCCAGACACCATGGTTGCCGAGCTGGATGGCCCTCTGCTGCTGCTGGTTGACAAGAAGATCTCCAACATCCGCGAACTGCTGCCAGTTCTGGAAGCCGTTGCCAAGGCCGGCCGTCCTCTGCTGATCGTGGCTGAAGACGTTGAAGGCGAAGCGCTGGCGACTCTGGTTGTCAACAACATGCGCGGCATCGTCAAGGTTGCTGCGGTCAAGGCACCAGGCTTCGGCGACCGCCGCAAGGCCATGCTGCAGGACATCGCTGTCCTGACCGGCGGTACCGTGATCTCCGAAGAAATCGGCCTGAGCCTGGAGTCCGCTACCCTGGAGCACCTGGGTAACGCCAAGCGCGTCACCCTGTCCAAGGAAAACACCATCATCGTTGACGGTGCTGGCGTACAGGGCGACATCGAAGCACGCATCACCCAGATCCGTGCCCAGGTTGCCGAGACTTCGTCGGACTACGACCGTGAAAAACTGCAAGAGCGTCTGGCCAAGCTGGCTGGCGGTGTTGCCGTGATCAAGGTCGGTGCAGGCACCGAAGTTGAAATGAAAGAGAAGAAAGCCCGCGTTGAAGACGCCCTGCACGCTACCCGTGCAGCCGTTGAAGAAGGCGTGGTCCCTGGCGGTGGTGTTGCCCTGGTTCGTTCGCTGCAAGCGATCTCCGAACTCAAAGGCGACAACGAAGACCAGAACGTCGGTATCCAGCTGCTGCGTCGCGCTGTTGAAGCGCCGCTGCGCCAGATCGTTGCCAACGCTGGCGACGAGCCAAGCGTAGTGGTCGACAAGGTCAAGCAAGGTTCGGGTAACTTCGGTTACAACGCTGCGACCGGCGAGTACGGCGACATGATCGAAATGGGTATCCTGGACCCTGCCAAGGTAACCCGTTCGGCCCTGCAAGCGGCTGCTTCGATCGGTGGTCTGATGATCACTACCGAAGCCATGGTTGCTGATGCGCCTCAGGAAGCTGCTGCTGGTGGCATGCCTGATATGGGCGGCATGGGTGGCATGGGCGGTATGGGCGGCATGATGTAAGCCAGCCTTACCCGCTTGAGAAAAAGCCCCGCCTCGTGCGGGGCTTTTTTTTGCCTGTTTGTAGGTACGGACTTGCCCCGTGATGCGGTGTTTCAGCCAGTGGATGATGCTGTGACGGTAACGGGTTCTTCGTGGGGCAAGCCCGCGCCAACCGGTTTGCGGTACAGCAACCAGTGGTAGCAGCCCAGGCTGATCAACCAGCAGAACACCGCTGTCCACACGTTGTGGGAGAAGAAATGCGCGCCCTGCAGCATTCGTCCCACCGAAAATACCGTGCCCAGGGTGAAGGCAAACAGCAGCGCGGCGCGGGCCAGGCGTGGCCGCCGGTCACGCAACATGAAGAACAGGGCAAACAAGGTAAACCCGGTAGCCGCATGGCCGCCCGGCCAGCAGCGCCCGGGCTTGTCGGTCGCAGGCCGAGGGCTGAGCAGTTCGCTGTAGACTTCCTTGCCTCCAAACTCCTGCAGGCTCCAAGGGCACTGCACGGCAGTCACCGCCTTGACCGGAGTGACAAAGCTGGTCGACAGCGCCATGGCCACCACCAGGTAGCCCAGTTCCCGACGCCAGCCCTGCAGGCGCTGCCAGAAGAAGCTTGCGGTAAAGGCGGCAATGGCACCCAGACCCAGGACGATGACCGCTTGTTTGGCGCGATCATGCAGGATGTCTTCGAGGAAGTAGCTGTGCCGACCGATGAACTGCCCGGCAACCGGATCGAAGGCCAGTTTGGCCAGGTCCATGTCCAGCGACGTCAGTTCCAGCAGGATCAGGATGGCTGCGGTGAGCAGCGGTATACCCAGGGAAAACCACGGATTGAGCGGGCGGGAGGCGTGAGTGGCAGGCATGGCAGGTCCAGGCTGGTCGATAAGACAGTCCCGGCCGGTAGCCCGTGCCGGGAATCGGTGTGACACAACGACCGGCGATTGTGGGGTGCTTGCTAGGGTGAGTCGGTGAAGGCTGGGTGAAAAAAACGTTAACTGCCAATAAACCTCCTGCAGCCTAGCCGAGCGCTGTCGATGGCCGTAAGCTGCGCCTGCCAAGCAGGCAAAAGACCCGGACGGGAGCACCCCTATGCGAATTCTACTGGTTGAAGACAACCGCGATATCCTCGCCAACCTGGCCGACTATCTGGGCCTCAAAGGCTATACGGTTGACTGTGCCCAGGATGGTCTGTCCGGGTTGCACCTGGCCGCCACCGAACACTACGACTTGATCGTACTCGACATCATGCTCCCGGGTATCGACGGCTATACGCTGTGCAAACGCCTGCGCGAGGATGCCAGGCGCGACACGCCAGTGATCATGCTGACCGCCCGCGACCAGCTCGATGATCGCCTGCAGGGGTTTCGCTCCGGAGCCGATGATTACCTGTTGAAGCCCTTTGCCCTGTCCGAGCTGGCGGCACGCATCGAAGCGGTGCTGCGTCGGGCCCAGGGCGGCGGTCGGCGTACCTTGCAGGTCAGTGACCTGTGCTACGACCTCGACACCCTGGAAGTGACCCGCAACGGCAAGCTGCTCAAACTCAACCCGGTCGGCTTGAAGCTGCTGGCGGTACTGATGCAGAAGAGCCCCCATGTATTACGTCGCGAGGTGCTTGAAGAAGCCCTCTGGGGCGACGACTGCCCGGACAGCGATAGTCTGCGCAGTCATGTCCACCAACTGCGCCAGGTCATCGACAAGCCTTTCGACAAACCCCTGCTGCATACCGTCCATGGCGTCGGTTACCGTCTGGCCGAGGGTCGTGATGGAGTTTAAGCAAAGCCTTGCCCAGCGGATCATCATTGCCTTTGCGTTGATGAGCGCCCTGGTGGCCGGTGCATTTGCCTTCGGTATCGTCGCCACTGTTCACCTGGTCGAAGAGCGCTTGATCTCGGCCGTGCTGGGTGGCGATCTACAGCGCCTGCTGCGCATGGACAGCGTCAACGACTGGAGCCACCGGCCGCGGCCCGACCAGTTGTTCTACTACAGCGGCGGGCGAGACGAATTCGAGTTGCCCAAGGACCTGCGTCACCTGTCTCCCGGATTTCATGAAGTGTTTCGCGAGCAGCTGTCCTACCACGCCATGGTCGAGATAGTGGATGGGCGGCGCTATGTTTTGCTGCAGGACCAGAGCGATTTCGAGGAGCGCGAGCGGGTGCTGTTCGCGGTCGTGGTGGTGGGCTTCGTGCTCAGCCTGGCACTGGCGGTATTCCTGGGCTGGGTGCTGGCACGAAAAGTCATGGCACCGGTTATCCGTCTGGCACGCCAGGTTCGACATCGCGACCAGTTGCTTGGCCTGGCGCCACCCTTGGCGCCAGACTATGCGGCCGACGAGGTCGGGCAACTGGCCGTGGCCTTCGACGATACCCTGGGACGCCTGCGCGATGCCTTGACCCGTGAACGGCTGTTTACCAGTGACGTCAGCCATGAACTGCGCACCCCCTTGATGGTGCTGGCCAGCTCGTGCGAGTTGTTGCTGGTCAACCCGAACATCGATCTGCGCGCGCGCTCGCAGGTCGAGCGCATCGCCAGGGCCACCGAAGAGATGCAGGAACTGGTGAAAACCTTCCTGATGTTGGCCAGGGCCCAGCGTGATGAGGGCGCCGTGGCGTCCCAGGCGACGCTCAAGGAGGTGGCCGATGACTTGACCGGCGTCTGGCGCGACACCATCGAGCAGAAAGGCCTGACCCTGCTCTACGATGCCAAGGCGAGTTCGCCGACGCTCTACAACGCGACCTTCCTGCAAGCGGTGATGGGCAACCTGCTGCGCAATGCCGCGCACTATACCGACTATGGGTTCATTCGCCTGACCCTGGAACCCAAGGGATTCATGGTCGAGGACAGTGGCGTAGGCATTCCCGAGGAGCAGCGTGAAGCCATGTTTCGTCCTTTTGTTCGCGGTGATGAGCGCCGGGGCGAAGGGCTGGGCCTGGGGTTGTCGCTGGTACAGCGGATCTGCGACGACCAGGGCTGGACAGTGACGCTGACGGGTACGGTGCCCCACGGTTGTCGCTTCCATGTCGACCTGAGCCATGGCCGAGGTGGCGTACCTGCGTTCGAGTGAGGCCGTTACAAATATTCATTTCCTGTAACGTTTATTGAGGCTTCCAACGAATTTTTCACATCCGCATGACCTGGCGCCAACGCTTGCCTGCTTACTGTGGGCGAATTGGAGTCAGGAGATGCACCATGCGTAGTCCCATAAAGCTCGAGTTTTCCGAAAAGTACGACCAGCAGCATGCCCAGGAATACTTCCTCAAGCACCAGGATGGCCTGGCGCGGCGCATGTCGCACAAACGAGACGAGCAGCTGGCGCGACGCGCGTTGACCTTGGCGGGCGAACCCGGTCTGGTGCTTGATCTGCCGTGTGGCGCCGGTCGTTTCTGGCCGCTGCTGGCGGAAAAGCCCAATCGAGTGATCATCGGTGCCGACAACTCCGAGGCCATGCTGGAAACGGCAACCAAATCCCAGCCCGCGCATATCGTTGAGCGGGTACGTACTTTGCAAACGTCTGCGTTTGCAATTGACCTGCCGGACAATTCGGTCGACAGCATCTTCTGCATGCGCCTGATGCACCACATCGGTGATGCGGCGCATCGCAAGACACTTCTCTCGGAATTTCAACGAGTTACCCGCGATAGCGTGATCCTGTCACTGTGGGTGGACGGCAACGTCAAGGCTTGGCGCCGTAAGAAGCTGGAGCAGCGTCGTTACGCGGAAACCGGCCAGGGCAGTTACCAGAACCGCTTTGTGTTACCTGCGGCTACGGTCGAGGAAGAGTTTGCAGCGGCCGGCTTCCGGATTCAGGAACGATTGGACTTTTTGCCGTTCTATGCCATGTGGCGAGTGTACGTATTGCGTAAGGGGTAGTGGGGCATGGCGGTAGAGCGTTCAGGAACATTGACGGGCAATAGCCGGTTCGACCATTTCTGGCAGCAACAAGGTGAATGGGTGGAAGCGCCCAACCAGCGCCGGGGTGGTGAAAGTGGCGTGCAGCGGTTGAACGACGAAAGCGGGCAACTGCTGTATTCCAAGCGTCAGGTTGGGCACATCTACCGCAGTTTCCTGCACCCGTTCGGGCGGCCGACGGTGCTGCGCGAATACGATGCAATCAACAGCTTCGAGCAACTGGGCGTGCGGGTTCCACACATCGTGTATTGCGGTGTGGAGCGTGACGCCGATCGGCAGTGGCGGGCCCTGCTGGTCAGCAAGGCCCTGGACGGCTTCGAAGATTGCGACAGCTGGTATGAAAAGGGCGCACGCGAGCGTTATGGCGAAGCGCTGCACGACAGCATGCTGCAGGACCTGGCCACCAATCTGGCCCGCATGCACCGAGGCCATTGGCAACATGGCTGCCTGTACGGCAAGCATGTGTTCATCAAGGTGATCGGCGAGGGTGATCAGGCCCGGGCAGAAGTGGCCCTGCTGGACCTTGAGAAGTGCCGGCGGCGTATCAGCTGCCATCGCGCCGCTGCCAACGACCTGAAGCAACTGCGCCGCCATTCGTCATTCAATGACGCGGAGTGGCAAAAGCTGCTCTACTTTTACAACGTGGCGTTTGGCAGCGCTGTCAAAGGTTTAGAGCAATGAAACTAGAAATAGCTCGAGGTTTGTTTCTGGTGTTGGCACTGGCAGTGGCTACGGCTGCGGCGGCTGCCTGGGAAGAACCGCGCCCGCAGGTAGTGAGCAAGGTCGATCCTGCCTCCCAGTGTCCGCTACCGCGCGTGGTTAAGAGCCAGTCCACTGCACAACCCGATCAGGACCTGTTGCTGTTCCTGTTCGGTATGAGTCAGGGGTTGCGTTCCCAGTGATTCATTGAATGCTTGAGCACGAAAAAGGCCTCGTCAGTGACGAGGCCTTTTTGCATCTGCAGCTTCAGGCGGCTTGCGCCTGCGCCTGGGGTACGTCGGCCCGGGCCAGCAGGGTATAGACGCAAGGCAGCACGAACAGGGTGAACAACGTGCCCACCGACATCCCGGTGGCAATCACCGTACCGATATCGAAGCGGCTGACCGCCCCGGCACCGGTGGCCAGAATCAGCGGCACCATGCCAAACACCATGGCTGCCGTGGTCATCAATACCGGGCGCAAGCGAATCGCCGCCGCTTCTTCCACGGCTTCACGGGCGCTCAGGCCTTTTTGCTGGCGCAACAGGTTGGCGAACTCGACCACCAGAATGCCGTGCTTGCTGATCAGCCCGATCAGTGTCACCAGGCCGACCTGGGTGTAGATATTCATGCTCGAGATGCCCAGGAACAGCGGGATCAGCGCGCCGCAGATCGACAGCGGCACTGTCACCAGGATCACCAGCGGGTCGCGGAAACTCTCGAACTGAGCAGCCAGCACCAGGTAGATGATCGCCAGGGCCAGGCCGAAGGTGGTCCACAGTGCACGGCCTTCCTGCACGAACTGGCGCGCCGCCCCGGCGTAGTCGAAGGTATAACCTTCCGGTGCTTCTTCACGGGCGATGTCATGCACTGTCTCCAGGGCTTCGCCCATGCTGACCATGGGAAAACCCTGGATGATCGCCGCGTTCAGTTGCTGGAACTGGTTGAGCTGGCGCGGTCGCGCGCGGTCACTGAGGGTGATCAGGGTCGAGAGCGGCAGCATCTGCCCCTGCTGGTTCTTGACGTAGTAGTTGCTCAACCAGTCGGGGTTGTCGCGATAGGGCCGCTCGACCTGGGCAATGACCTTGTAGCTGCGCCCGTCGATGGTAAAGCGGTTGATCTCTGCCTCCCCCAGCAGGGTTGCCAGCGTCCCCCCCAGCGCATCCATCGACACCCCCATTTGCGCGGCCTTGGCCCGATCGATATCGACCACCACCTCGGGCTTGTCGAAGGCCAGGTCGATGTCGAGGAAGGCGAACTTGCCCGACGCCTGGGCGCGTTCCTTGACCCGTTCAGCCACCTCCAGCAGCGATTCGTAGTCATTGGCCGTATTGATCACGAACTGGAAGGGCAGGCCTTCGCCCGTGCCCGGCAGCGAAGGCAGGTTGAAACCGAAGATCTGCAGACCGGCAATGCCTTCGAGTTTGCTTTGTACCAATGGCAGCAATTCCATCTGGGTACGGTCGCGCTCGTTCCAGGGCTTGAGCAGGAAGCCGCCGATACCCGATTGCACTCCGTTGAAGCCGTTGATCTGGAACGAGGAGTAGTACTCCGGGAACGCCTTGAATATGTCGATGAACTCGTCGGTGTAGGTACTGAGGTAATCCAGATTGGTCGGCTGTGGCGCCGTGGCCATCATGAAGATGACGCCCTGGTCTTCATCCGGTGCCAGCTCGTTCTTGGTGAACATCAAGAACACCGGAATCAGGCACAGCACGATCACCGCGAACACCAGCACCACCGGCCGGGTGTTCAGGGTGGCATGCAAGAGCTTCTGGTAACGCACCTTGAGACCTTCGAACAGGTTGTCCAGGCGGTGGGCCAGACCGCTGGGGTTGTGCTCATGACGCAGGAGCATCGCGCACATCATTGGCGACAGGGTCAGGGCAACGATGCCGGAAATAATCACCGCGCCGGCCAGGGTGAGGGCGAACTCCTTGAACAATGCCCCCGTGAGGCCCTCCAGGAAGCCGATAGGGGCGTAGACCGCTGCCAGGGTGATGGTCATCGACACCACCGGCATGGCAATCTCCCGCGCACCCTCAAGGGCCGCCTCGAAGGGCGTCTTGCCCTCTTCGATGTGGCGGTGGATGTTTTCCACTACAACGATGGCATCGTCCACCACCAGGCCGATGGCCAGCACCATCGCCAGCAAGGTCAGCAGGTTGAGCGAGTAGCCCATCAGTTGCATGAAGAACAGTACGCCAATCATCGACAACGGAATGGTGACCACCGGGATCAGTACGGAACGCAAGGCGCCGAGGAACAGGAACACCACGACGATAACGATCAGCACCGCCTCGACCAGGGTCTTGACCACCTCGTCGATGGACGCCTGGATGAACAGGGTGGCGTCGTAGGCGATGGAGGCTTTCAGATTGGGCGGCAGCTGGCTTTCCAGCTCGGGCATCAGCTTGCGCACTTCCTTGATCACGTCCAGCGGGTTGGCGCCGGGCGTGGCCTTGATGCCGATGTACACCGAAGGGGTGCCGTCGAACGAGCTCACGGTGTCGTAGTTTTCCGCGCCCATCTCCACCCGCGCCACATCACCGAGCAGCACCCTGCTGTCGCCGCTGGTCTTGAGCGGAATGTTGGCAAAGGCTTCGGCCGTCTTCAGCTCGGTGGTGGCATTGATGCTGGTGACGATGTACTCACCCTTGATCTCGCCGGCGGCCGAGAGGAAGTTGTAGCGGCGCACTGCGTCGGTCACTTCGTTGGCGCTCAGGCCGTAGCCGGCCAGCTTCACCGGGTCGATCCACAGGCGCATGGCAAACAACTGGTTACCGAGAATCTCCGCTTCGGCCATGCCGGGCAGGGTGGCCAGCTTGGGCTGGATAACCCGCGACAAATAGTCGGTGATCTGCGGGTTGCTCATTTCGCCGCTGTAGAAGCTGATGTACATCAGCGCCGACGCATCGGCGGCTTCCTTGCTCAGTACGGGGTCCTCGGCGTCCTGGGGCAGCTTGTTCTTCACCTCGTTGGCCTTGGCCAGCAGCTCGGTGAACAGCCGGTCGCTGTCGGCACCGATGCGCGCGTAGACCGAAATCACCGAGAAGTTCTGCCGGCTTACCGAGGTCATATAGTCGATGCCCTCGGCGCTGGCCAGGCTCTGCTGCATGGGTTGGGTGATGTACCCCTGGATGGTTTCGGCGTTGGCGCCAGGGTAGGCGGTGGTCACGGTGATCAGGGCGTTTTCCATCTGCGGGTACTGGCGGATGGGCAGCTTGCTCCAGGCCTGGAAGCCCAGCAGCACGATCAACAGGCTGACAACGCTGGCCAGCACCGGCCGGCGGATGAACGGATCGGTAAAGGCCATGACGCATCCTCGATCAGTTGGCGTGCGCCGAGTTGTTGGGCGGTGGTTTCAGGGTCTTGTCCGGGCTGATGGTGATCGACGCGCCCTGGGTCAGTTTCAACTGGCCGGCGGTCACCACCTGCTCACCGGCTTTGAGGCCCTTGCTGATGACCACCAGACCATCGCGGCGCTCGCCGGTATCGACGAAGCGTCGCTCGGCGATCAGTTCGGGCTGGCCATCGGCGTTTTTTTGCGGCTGGCCGTCTTCGTTCTTTTTCGGCATGGCCACATACACCGAGTTGCCGTACAGGGTGTAGGTCACGGCGCTTTCGGGTACCACAATCTGTGGCCCAGGGTCGGGCAGCAGCACCTGCAGGCTGCTGAACATGCCGGGCAGCAGCTTGCCCTCGGGGTTGGCCAGGGTCGCGCGTACCTGCACGTTGCGGGTGCTGTCTTCGACCTTGGGGTTAATGGCGCTGATGGTGCCGGGGAAGGTCTGGTGCGGGTAGGCCGCGACGCTGACCAGCACCTGTTGGCCGATGCTCAACGTGGGAACTGCCTGTTCGGCCACGAAGAAGTCCACATACAGGCTGCTCAGGTCTTGCAGGGTAGCGATCACCGTACCGCTGGCCAGGTAGTCGCCGACGTCCACCTGGCGGATGCCGATGGTGCCGCTGAAGGGGGCGTTGATGCTTTTTTTGGCCAGGGACGCCTTGAGCTGGTCGACCACCGCCTTGCTGCGCTTGTACTGGGCATTGAGACGGTCGTACTCGCCGCGGGAAATCGCCTGGCTGCCCACCAGTTGGCTACCGCGGTTGAAGTCCACCTGGGCCAGGCCAAGGTCTGCCAGGGCGGTGCCAAGCAGGGCTGTTTCGACGTCGCTGTCCAGTTGCAGCAAGGGCTGGCCCTTGCGCACCTGTTGCCCGGACTCGAACTGCAGGGTCTTGACCGTGCCGGCGATCTCCAGGCTCAGGTCGACCCCTTGCAGGGCGGTAAGGCTGCCCACCGCAGGCAGGCGATTTTGCCACATGCGCTCGCTGGACTCGGCCGCCGCCACGCTGATGGGAGGCTTGGGGGCCGAGAACATCTGGATCTGCTGATAAATGGAGAACGCCTTGTAGCCCCCCAGGACCAGCACGAGCAGCAGAACAATACCCAACATGATCAGCATGCGGCGGCGCAGCATAGTCCAGTTCCTTGGATACGATTTATTGTTCGACGGCACGACTGCGGGCGTTCCTGCCCACGTGCGATGTAGCGAATATTACGCGTTTGACCGGCTTTGGGAACTCTCTGTTCCCGGGTTGTTTCAGGCCAGGTGCAGGTGGTTGTCCCACAGTCCGGAGGGCAGTTGCAGGGGTTGGCCGATCAGTTCGGCCTTGCGGCAGTCATACAGTCGGCAGCGACCTTGGCCCGACGTGACGACAAAACCGTCGGCTACCGCGCCGACGCCGGCGCAGTCGGGCATTGGTGCATCGAGGCGCACCTGTGCGGTGTCCAGGTCCCAGATGAACAGGCGGTTGGCCCGTGGCGCGGTCAGGGCGACCAGGCGCAGTTCGCTGTGAATGGCGACGCTGGCGGTGTAATTGGCCATCGACTGCAACTGCTGTTCGGGCACATCAAAGGCCTGGAATGCTTGCCCCGGACGCTTGATCGCCAACAGCTCGGCGGTTTCATCGCCGCTGCCCATGAACTGCTGCCCGGCGACGATGGTGCCGTCGCTGGCAATGGCCAGGTGACGCACGCTGTTCATCTGCTGGGGCAGTATTTCCTTGCTCAGCAGGGTGCCATCGCGCTGCATCAGCACCAGGCTCGGTTCCATGGCGTCGAGATTCATCTCTACCCGGCTTTCGGCCTCGGTACGAATGCCGCCGTTGGCCACTACGAGGGTTTCGCCATCGGGCATCCACGACACCTGGTGCGGGCCGATGCCGTGGGTCGAGATCTCGCCGCTATAGGCCAGGCGCTCGCCGTCAAAACGGTAGACACCGAGCACGCCACGACCAGGGTCGGTCGTGTCGTTCTCGGTGGCGTACAGCCATTCGCCGCTCTTGTGGATGACCGCATGCCCGTAGAAGTGCCGGTTCGGCTGCGAGGTGATGGTCTGCAACAGGCGACCATCGCGCAGGTCGACCAGGTAGCTTTCGGTGCCGGGACGTCGGGCCACGAACAGGGCAATGGGCAACCCGGGGTGGTTGATGATGTCGTGGCAACGCTGGCCAACCTCGGTGGCGAACACCTGGGTGCCGTCCAGGCGATAGCCGACGGCGTAGTGCTTGCCATCGCCGTCATCGCGGGCCGAGAGCAGCAGCGGGCCGCTGTCCTTGCCGCGAAACAGGGTCCAGCCGCCCAGGGTGAGGGCGCTGAGGAGAACGCTACCGAGTTTGAGAGCCTGGCGTCGCAACATGATCAGTCACCGTCGTTGGCATTGAAGCCCAGCTGGATGCCCAGCGCCTTGGCCAGCTCGCCTTCATGCAGGCGGTGGACAACGTTGAGGCTGTCGTAGATCGCATTGAGCTGCTGGCGACCGGCTTCGTCCGCGAGCAGTTCGCCCAATGGCTTTTGGTTGTCGGCCAGCAACTTCAGGGCGCTGGCGTAGGCGGCGTCGATCTTGTCGGCCAGGGCCTTCTGGTCTTTGCCCAGCAGGCCACGCAGGCCCTGGTTGTCGACACCGACCCAGACGGTCTGTGCTGCTTTCAGGCTGGCTTCCAGGCTCTTGAGCGAGGAGTGGCTGCGCCAGGCTTCGGCCTGCAGCGGCTGCGGGATGCCTTTGCTCAGGCGGCCCATGGGGGCGCCGAGTTTTTTCTTCAGGGTATCCAGGGCGGTGACCTGGGCACGCAGCAGGTCGGCGATGGCTTCGTGTGAGTCGGCATAGCGCTGGTTGGGGAACTTGGTCATCTGCGCGAGCATGCCGTCGGTGTTGTTCCAGCCTTTGAGGATCTCTTCGGCCAGGGCCTTCTGGTGCTCGCCAATGGCGACCAGCAGCGGGCAGTAGCGGGCTTTCTGCTCGGCATTGGCAGCGTCGGGCTTGCTGTCGAAGAGGATGTATTCGTAGGCGGAGAGACCGCGCACCACGACACTGGACTTGGCCAGGGAGGCGGCATCGACCGGCTTGTCGCCATTGACCAGTTGCTCGACCTGACGGCCGACCAGGTTCTTCTTGTCTGGCCAGAACTGTACCTGCCAGGCGCGGTTGCCTTCAGCCAGCGGGCCGATCAGCAGCGGTTGCAGTTCGGCCCAGGCTTTTTGTGCATGCAGGAAATCGGCGCGGGCGGTTGCCAGGTCGGCCTTGCCTTCGCAGTAGGCCAGGGCGCTGACGGCCAGCTGGCGGTCGGCTTCGACCCAGCGGCTGTAGGTCGGCAGGATCACCTGCTTGGCAATGGCGGCGGAGGTCACTGCCTGCGGGTCCTGCGGCGAGCAGGCGCCGAGGGCGAGGGCGGCAAGGCTGGTGAACAACAGTTTAGGACGGAACATGCCCGGCTTCTCTCTCTTAAAGTGAATTCAGGAACGCCAGCAACGCGGCGCGTTGCTCGGCATTGAAGGTCAAGACATGCTGCTTGGCCGCTTCGGCTTCGCCGCCGTGCCAGAGCACGGCTTCGAGCAGGTTGCGGGCGCGGCCATCGTGAAGTAACTGGGTGTGACCGCTGACGGTCTGGGTCAGGCCGATACCCCACAAGGGGGGCGTACGCCAGTCCTGGCCGCCGGCCTTGAACTCGGTGCGGTTATCGGCAAGGCCTGGGCCCATGTCGTGCAACAGCAGGTCGCTGTAGGGACGAATCAACTGATTGGCCAGCTCCGGTTCGGCGACATCGGCAGCGGTGGTGAAGCGTGGCGTGTGGCAGCTTTGGCAACCGGCCTGGTGGAACAGGTTCTTGCCGGCCAGCACCTGGGGCGAGTCGACGTCCTGGCGGATCGGCACCGCCAGGTTGCGGGTGTAGAACAGCACCAGGCGCAGGATGTTTTCGCTGACTTCCTGATCGCCATTGGCTCCGTTGCCGCTGGGCGCATTGAGGCAGTCGAGCTGGGCCGGGGTGCAGTCGTCCATCGGCCGCAGGCGGGTGGTCAGGCCCATGTCGCCGGAGAACGCATGCACGTTCTGCTGGTTGACGTTGGGTTGCCCGGCCTTCCAGCCAAAGCGGCCCATGACGGTCTTGCCCTGGGCATCGTCCCATACCTGGTTGGGCCGGCCACGGATGCCATCGCCGTTGCGGTCATCGGGGTCGGCATTGGCCAACAGTGCAGCCTCGGGGATGGCTTCGAGCAGGCCCAGGCCGATCATCGGCGGGGCGACGCGGGCGGACAAACGCGTGTCGGGGTGCATGGGCCCATAACCCAGTTGGGTGATCTTCAGCGTGGGCTGGCGCAGTTCCACGATGGTGCCGTCCTTGAAGGTGACCGGCACCGGGGAATACTCGACCCGCACCTTGCCTTCGGGGGCTACGCCGGGCACGGCCATGTCCTGGAACTGGCCGCCGTAGACCGGTTCGGGAACGATGCCCAGTTGTTCGATGACCTTGGCGTATTGGGGCTGGTCGGGAATCGACAGGCGCACCAGCATCGACACGGCGTGCTTGGCGTTGGGGCCAGGTGGGTGGCCGCGGCCGTCTTTGATGTGGCAGTTCTGGCAGGCGTTGGTGTTGAACAGTGGCCCCAGGCCGTCACGGGCGGTGGTGGTGGCGGGGGCGATGACCCAGGGGTTGCGAAAGAAGCTGTTGCCGACGCTGAAGTCCAGGCGCCGGCTGGGCGCGAGGTTGGCGGAAGGCATGGAATAAGCATTCTGGTCGCGTTTGTTGACCGTCGTCTTGCCGCCGCCCAGGGCTTCGCCGGGCTCGGCCTGGGTGAAACGCGGGGCGTCGTCG
>RCUI01000123.1_pt1 | contig 28416 bp, 30 predicted proteins | sample 2166121 | NCBI WGS metagenome assembly RCUI01 (sample SAMN09932700, study PRJNA488358) | compost metagenome | feature: garden; material: soil; isolation source: compost soil in succinic acid-enriched culture | place: Germany: Experimental Botanical Garden Goettingen | collected 2016-01-27
TCAAGGACGTGTGCGCCGGCGACATCGCCGCGCTGATCGGCATGAAGGACGTCACTACCGGCGACACCCTGTGCGACATCAACCAGCCGATCATCCTCGAACGCATGGACTTCCCGGACCCGGTGATCTCGGTGGCGGTCGAGCCGAAGACCAAGGCCGACCAGGAGAAAATGGGCATCGCCCTGAGCAAGCTGGCCCAGGAAGACCCGTCGTTCCGGGTGCGCACCGATGAAGAGACCGCGCAGACCATCATCTCCGGCATGGGCGAATTGCACCTGGACATCATCGTCGACCGCATGCGCCGCGAGTTCGGCGTCGAGGCCAATATCGGCAAGCCCCAGGTGGCCTACCGCGAGAAGATCCGCAACACCTGCGAGATCGAAGGCAAGTTCGTTCGCCAGTCTGGCGGGCGCGGCCAGTACGGCCACTGCTGGATCCGCTTCGCCCCGGGCGAGGAAGGCAAAGAGGGCCTGGAATTCGTCAACGAAGTGGTCGGCGGCGTAGTGCCGCGCGAGTACATCCCGGCGATCCAGAAAGGTATCGAAGAGCAGATGCAGAACGGCGTGCTGGCCGGCTATCCGCTGATTGGCCTCAAGGCCACGGTGTTCGATGGCTCGTACCACGACGTCGACTCCAACGAAATGGCCTTCAAGGTCGCGGCGTCAATGGCCACCAAGCAACTGGCGCAAAAAGGCGGCGCGGTGCTGCTGGAGCCGGTGATGAAAGTCGAAGTGGTGACTCCCGAGGAGTACCAGGGCGACATCATGGGTGACCTGAGTCGCCGGCGCGGGATGATCCAGGAAGGCGGCGAGACCCCGGCGGGCAAAGTGGTACGCGCCGAGGTGCCATTGGGCGAGATGTTCGGTTACTCCACCCAGATGCGCTCCATGACCCAGGGCCGCGCCAGCTACACCATGGAGTTCACCAAGTACGCCGAAGCGCCGGCGAGCATCAGTGAGGCGATTATCAAGAAACAGGGCTGATACGGCGACCGCTTCGCGGTCGATCGCCGGCAAGCCGGCTCCCACAGGATAGCGGCGCACTCGAATCCTGTGGGAGCCGGCCGTGCCGGCGATGGGGTGCGCAGCAGCCCCACCTCGAACAAAAGCCGATTGAACTCCCAGCCCTGCCGCCCAATCCCAATGCTTAGGACCCGTCCAAAAGCCGCAGGACACCGCCATGGCCAAGCCGTTGCAGGAGTACGCGCGCAAGCGCAATTTCGACGCCACACCGGAGCCGGCTGGTAACCCTGTCCGAGGCAAAAAAACCGCCCACGCCCTGCAATACTGCATCCAGAAACACGACGCCAGCCACCTGCACTACGACTTTCGCCTGGAGCTGGACGGTACCCTGAAAAGCTGGGCCATCCCCAAGGGCCCGTCGCTGGACCCAAAGGTCCGGCGCCTGGCCGTGCACGTCGAAGACCACCCGCTGGACTACGCCAACTTCGAAGGGCAAATCCCCGAAGGCCATTATGGCGCCGGTGACGTGATTGTCTGGGACCGTGGTGTGTGGATCCCCGAAGAAGATCCGCACACGGCCTATGCCAAGGGCAAGCTGCGCTTTCGCCTGCAGGGCGAGAAACTCTCGGGGATCTGGAACCTGTTTCGCACCCACCTGGCCGGCAAGCAGGAGCAGTGGCTGCTGATCAAGTCCGACGATGCCCAGGCGCGCCCGCAGGCGGACTACGACATCCTCGAGGCCGAACCGGACAGCGTGCTCAGCGAACGTACGCTGATCGCGCGCAAACCCAAGGCCGCGACGAGCAAAGCCACAAGCAAGACCAGGCCCGCGAGCAAAACCGAACTCAGCGGCGCCAGGAAAGCCGCCCTGCCCGATTCGCTCAAGCCGGAGCTGGCGACCCTGGTGGAAACTCCGCCCGAGGGCGACTGGCGCTACGAAGTGAAATTCGACGGTTACCGCATCCTCGCCCGCATCGACGGCGACGCGGTGCGCCTGTTCACCCGCAACGGCCATGACTGGACCGCCAAGCTGCCCAAACAGGCCAAGGCCCTGGCCAAGCTCGGCGTGCAATCGGCCTGGCTCGATGGCGAGATGGTGGTGGCCAACGAACATGGCGTGGCGGATTTCCAGGCCCTGCAAAATGCCTTCGACCAGGCCCGCGACGAGCAGATCCTCTACTACCTGTTCGACCTGCCGTACCTCAACGGCATGGACCTGCGCCAGTGCCCGCTGGAGCAGCGCCGCGCGGCGCTGGCGAAGGTGCTGGAGAAAGCCGATGAAAAACGCCTGCGCTTTTCTGCCGACTTTGACCAGACCGTCGAGTCGCTGCTCGACAGCGCCTGCAAGATGGCGCTGGAGGGCCTGATCGGCAAGCGCCTGGGCAGCAGTTACCTGAACCGGCGCAGCAGCGACTGGATCAAGCTCAAGTGCAAGCAGCGCCAGGAGTTCGTGATCGTCGGTTTTACCGACCCCAAGGGTTCGCGCGAGGCCTTCGGCGCACTGCTGCTGGCCCTGCACGATGAGCGTGGCGAGCTGCGCTATGCCGGCAAGGTCGGCACCGGTTTCAACAGCGCGACCCTGGCGCAGATTCACCAGCGCCTGGCGCCGCTTGAAGTCGCCAAGCCGCAGTTCCGCAGGCCGCCAACCGGCGCCGAGGCCAAAGGTGTGCACTGGCTCAAGCCAACGCTGCTGGCCGAGGTCGCCTATGCGCAGATGACCCGCGACGGCGTGGTGCGCCATTCGGTGTTCCATGGCCTGCGCGACGACAAACCGGCCAAGGCCATCGGCCTGGAGCAGCCCGTGAAAACCCCGGCAAGCCACCCCTCCAACCTGCACCTGACCCACCCGGAACGCGTCATCGATGCCAGCACCGGCATTACCAAGCGCCAGGTGGCCGAGTACTACGCCCAGGTCGCCGAGTGGATCCTGCCCCATCTCAAGCGCCGCCCCGTGGCCCTGGTACGGGCACCCGATGGCCTGGCCGGCGAGCTGTTCTTCCAGAAGAACGCCGCGCAACTGAACATCCCCGGCCTTGAAAGCCACGACAAGGCCGAAGCCGGCCAGGCGCTGATGATCATCGACCAGGCTGAAACCCTGCTGGGCGCAGTGCAGATGAACACCCTCGAACTGCACACCTGGAACGCCACCGCCAAGGACTTCGACAAGCCCGACCGGCTGATCCTCGACCTCGACCCGGACCCGGCATTGCCGTGGAAGGCCATGCTCGAAGCCACCCAACTGACCCTGGCGCTGCTCGACGAACTGGGGCTGCAGTCTTTCCTCAAGACCAGCGGCGGCAAGGGCATGCACATTGTCGTGCCGCTGACCCGCCGTGCCGGCTGGGACGAGGTCAAGGGCTTCAGCCAGGCCATGGTCCAGCACCTGGCCGGGCTATTCCCCGAGCGCCTGTCGGCGGTGTCCGGGCCGAAGAACCGGGTCGGACGAATCTTCATCGATTACCTGCGCAACGGCAAAGGCGCGACCACGGTCTGCGCCTATTCAATCCGCGCCCGCGAAGGCCTGGCGGTGTCGGTGCCGATTCGCCGGGAAGAGCTGACCGCGCTCAAGGGCGCCAACCAATGGCACCTGCTCAACCTCGGCGAACGCCTGGCCGAGGGCGATGACCCCTGGGCCGACTACGGTCAGGTACGCCAGTCGATCAGCAAGGACCTGCGCCGCCGCCTGGGGCTTGAATAATGGACGACCTGGACTGGATCGACCTGCTGCAATGGCCGGCCATGTTCGCAACGATCCTGGCCGCCTGGTGGATCGGCTCGCGTCAACCGCGGCGGCGGCGGATCGGTTTTGTCTGCTTCATCGCCAGCAACCTGCTGTGGGCAGTCTGGGGCTGGCACGCCCAGGCCTGGGCGCTGATCGTGCTGCAGGTATGCCTGTGCGCGATGAACCTGCGCGGCCTGAAAAAGAACACCAACGGCACCCCCCCTTCGCCCCGGGAGTCGACTTCATGAACGATGCTCACCTGGGCCGGCAATTGAGTGCAGCACCCGACGGAGGCTGGCAGCTATGACCCTGCAGCAATCGCAAAATCCGATGCGCGCACCCGGTACGCCGCTGGTGCACTGGCAATCCTCGGCGACGCTGCAGGCGGTGCCGGCCATCACCCATGCTCAACTGGTACCGGTTGGCCGCCGCCTGGTGGTGGTCGCCCCACACCCCGATGACGAGGTGCTCGGCTGCGGCGGCGTGCTGGCCGGCATGCGTGGCCGCGAGCAGGATCTGCTGCTGATCTCGGTCAGCGATGGCGAAGCCAGCCACCCTGATTCGCGCCACTGGACCAGTGAACGCCTGCGCCAGCAACGCCCGCGGGAAAGTGCCGACGCCCTGCGTCGCCTGGGCCTGGATCTGACCCGCTTGACCTGGCTGCGCCTGGGCCTGGCTGATAGCGCCGTGGCCAACCATGAACGCTGGCTGGCTGAACGCCTGGTGCAGCTGTTAAGCGCCAGCGATCAGGTACTGACCACCTGGCGCCTGGACGGCCATTGCGATCATGAGGCTGTGGGCCGCGCCTGTGCCCGGGCCTGTGAAACCGTCGGCGCGCGCTTGATCGAGGTGCCGGTCCGGGCCTGGCACTGGGCCCGTCCGAGCGATCCGCGGCTGCCCTGGCAGCGCGCCCACAAGCTGTTTCTCGACCGCGCGGTGCTGGCCCTCAAGCAGCAGGCCATCGCTGCCCATACCAGCCAGCTGCAGGCCGACGAGCAGACACCGCCGGTACTCGACCGCGAGGCGCTGGCACGGCTGCAGCAACCTTTCGAGCTGGTATTCACATGAGCGTATCGGCGAGCTATTTCGAGCAACTGGGTGATCCGACCCAGGCGTCGTGAACAGCACAGCGTAGAAGCCATAACCGCGCGGTGCACTTCTTCACAAAATCCCTCAGGTTAAAAACCATCATAACCATTATGATTTTTTCGCTTGCCTGACGCCTGTCCGACGGTTGCGCAGCATTGAACCGACACGACAGGCAGCAGGTTGAAGTTTCTCAGGTTGTTAACCAACGACCTGCAATTCTGATCGTTGCACCTGTAAAAAATCGTAAGGGAGAACACCATGGATGTCAGTTGGCTGTTTCTGAGTACGCCGGCAGCCGAACATTTTAGCCAGGTGGTTCAGACCACACCTGCGCAAGTCAAAAACGACATGGGCCGAATTTTCAAGGAGCTCTCCAGAAAAGCTGGCCCAGGTTGTGTGTTCAGTGCCGAGAAAGAGAATGCCTTTGTCATACAAGGCGCGACAGGGTTTGCTGACATCGAGAAGAAAAAGCCGCTGACTGCAGATTCGGTATTCAACCTCGCGTCCGTGTCCAAGCAATTCACCGCGTTTGCCATTCACCTCTTGGCCACTGAGAAAAAACTGTCGCTGGATGACTCTGTTCGCCAGTACGTTCCTGAACTGGGCAGCTACGCCGATCCGGTGACCCTGCGCCATTTACTCCATCACACCGGTGGCCTGCCAAGCTACGAGGACGCGGCCGAGGCGCAAGGCATACCTGATACCAAGCCACTGAGCCAGGCCACGGCATTGCAATTGCTGGCAGCGGAGAAACAACCGTTATTCGCTCCCGGCACCCGGTTTTCGTACAGCAATACCGGCTACTTCATGTTGTCGCTGGTGGTCGAGAGGGTCAGCGGAAAAAGCATTCGCCAGTTCTCCGAACAGGCCATCTTCAAGCCGCTGGAGATGAACCACACCCAGATCGTCGACACCTACCCTTTGACCTTCGAGGTCGCCCGCGGCTACAAGCGCTCGTTCTGGGGGGGCGCTCGATTGTATGAAAGCCCGTGGGAGGTGACCGGCGACGGACAAGTGCACTCCACCGTCGGTGACTTGATGAAATGGGGCGCCAATCTGCAAAACGGTACTGTCGGTGGCCCCAACCTGTTGGCCGTCATGTCCAGAGCCGGCCCACGGGTCGCCATCGATCATGAGGATTATGCGATGGGCTTGTCGCCCAAACTGTACAAAGGGACGCGGCTGCTCGAACACTCAGGCGGCTGGGCCGGTTACTCGACTCAGTTCCTGGATTTCCCCGACGCCCATATCACCGTCGCAGTCCTGTGCAACGCAGAAGACCTCGATGCCGCAACCTACAGCGAGAAAATCGCCGATGTACTGGCCGTGGAAAAGTGGGCCAGCGCGCGTTAAGCAGGCGCCCTGAATCTGTTGCTCAGCCATGAACCGCCGGCCTGCCACGCCTTGTGGCAGCTCGGCGGCTGATTACCTGCCCCGCCCCCAGGCCGTCAGGGCCGCTGCCAGCCTTGCCGTTTGACCATGGCCCTTGCCGGCCGGCTTGAGATGTTTGGCCTGCTGCTTGCGCAAAACATAATAACCGTTATGATCTTTTTTGTTGAGCCGTGTTGTCCATCCACAGCGGAGAACGCCATTGACCCCTCACCCGAGATTTGCCCGCATCGGCCGCATCACCCTCGCCTACGAGACCCTCGGGCCCGAACATGCGCCACCGGTGCTGTTGGTCCATGGCCTTGCCCAGCAGCTGACCGCATGGCCCGACGCGCTGGTACACAGCCTTGTCAAAGCGGGCTTTCGGGTGATCCGTTTCGACAACCGCGACATCGGCAAGTCCAGCCGCATGTGCGGTACACCGCACCTGGCCTGGCACTACCTGAACGCACAGGTTGGCCGCCGCAGCCGCGCGCCCTACTCGCTGGATGACATGGCCCATGACACGCTGGGCTTGATCGACAGTCTCAAGCTGGGCCCGGTGCACCTGGTCGGCGCATCGATGGGCGGCATGATTGCCCAGATCGTCGCCGCGCGTTTTCCCTATGCGGTGCGTTCACTGACCTCAATCATGTCCAGCTCCGGTGATCGACGCCTGCCCAACGCCCGTGCCGACGTGCGCAAGCTGTTGCTCAACCCGGTGCGCCAAACCTCCTTGCAGCGCGAGATCGACCATAACCTGCAGCTTTGGGAGCTGATCGCCAGCCCAGGCTACCCGACACCACGCGAACAATTGCGAGCGCGGCTTGAAGACGATCTCAGGCGCAACGCACCTGCGGCCGGAGGCATCGAACGACAGTTCGCCGCGATCCTGGCCTCGGGGTCGCGCGTGCCGTTGCTGTCGCAGATCGACACCCCCACCCTGGTGCTGCATGGCCTGGAAGACCCGCTCATACCTTTCGAGGCCGGACGCAGCACCGCCGAGCACATCCCCGGTGCGGTGTTCGAAAGCATCGCCGGAATGGGTCACGACCTTCCAGCGGCACTCCTGCCGACACTGGCTGAGCGCCTGCTCAAGCATTTTCGCCAAGCCGTTCGCGCACAGCTGCCCCCTCTGCAGTCGCGGCAGTGCGCCAAGCCCCTGACCTACAACAAAACCAACTGACAGGAACACGACCATGAAGGTGATTGCATTAGGCGGCTGTGGCCATATGGGCCGGCACTTTGTCGAGACGGCGATCCAGCTCCAGGCCTTTTCCTGGCTGACGGTAGCCGACCGCAACGCCGAGGAGGCGCTACGCTACGTGGCCAGCCTGGGCCGATCGAACATTGATGCGCTGCAGGTCGATGCGCGCAATCCCGAGGCCCTCACCCGGGTCTTGCGCAACTACGATGTGGTGGTCTCGACCATCGGGCCTTACTACCTGTTTGGTACGACGGTGCTGCAATGCGCCATCGACGCGGGCTGTCACTACATCGATATCTGTGATGACCCCGAACCCACCCTGGCAATGCTCGACCTCGATGCGCGTGCACAAGCCGCGAACATCACCGCCATCGTCGGCATGGGCGCCAGCCCAGGCGTGGCCAACCTGCTGGCCAGCAAAGCCATCCGCCAGGTCGGTGCCCCGCACCGCGTGGTCACCACCTGGGGCAGCGCCTCGCGTGCCAAGGAAGCAGCCAGTCACGATACCGACATGGGCGCGGCACTCGATCACTGGGTCGAACAACTGACCGGCAACATCCCGGTGTTTCGCGGTGGTCGCATCGCCAGCGGCCTGCCATTGACCGAAATCGACCTGCTGGTGCCCGGCATCGGTGCGGTGCGCGCCCATACGGTGGGGCATCCGGAACCTGTGACCTTGCCGACGACTTTCGCCTCGATCCGCGAATGCGCCAACGCGATGGTGTTTTCCAACAGCCTGATCAGCCTGCTGAAGTTGATCCAGGCCCGCGTCGACCAGCGCGGCCACAGTGTCAGCCAAGCGGCGTCCGAATTGCGCAAAGTCGCGCTGAACAACGACCTTTCGGGCCTGAGCCTGGGTGAGTCCCTGTCCCTGCTAGTGGGTTCGGCAAAAGAAAGTCTGTTTGGCCGGCGCTACATTCCAGCGGAAATGTCCGCTATCGCCGAAGGCCTGAGCCAGGGCCGGCGACATGTGTGCAGCGCCTGGATCAATGGCGAAATCCCCGGCGGCATGGGGCCCAACACCTGCATTCCGACGGCAGTGGCCCTGCTCATGCTGGTGCAGGGCAAAATCAGCCGCAAAGGTGCGTTCGCCCCCGAGGCCGGCATCGATGCCGACCAGTTTTTCACCTTGCTGCAGCCCTTCATCAAGGCCGAGGATACCCAGCAACCGGTGATCACGCTGCGTGAGGTCGTACTGTGAAAGGCGCGCCGCCGGGGCTGGTGTTGACCCGCGAACGCCAAGCCATGCTGACGGAGCTTGAACAACTGCTGGGACAGCCGGTGCACGCCTATGTCTGGGCCTTTCGCCAGATCCACCCCGGCTGGCTACTGTTCGTCAGCTTCATGACTTCACAGGTCATCAACGAACTCATCATCTACGAGCTTTTCGAGGCGCGTGGCCGCTACGGCATCGAGCGCACCCTGTTTGAAATCATCTCGCCGCTGCTGCTGTGGTTTCTGCTCGACACGGCCATCCAGCTCGCCTTGACGCTGGCCGGCCGTGGCCATCGCCTGCTGGTACAGACGTTGAATGGCGAACTGCTGGTGTTTCATCGCCGGCTCTTCAGCGCCAGGCCCGAACGCCTGGAGCGGCGCATCAAGGGTTCATTGGCGCTGAATGCGCAACTGATGGGCTTTGCGATAGACCGCCTGGACACCGACATCGGGCGCTTTTACGTGTGGGGCCGTTGGCGCGACGTGCGGGTGCTGATGCGGCCTGCCAGGGAGGCTTGCGATGCGCACCACTGAAGCGTACGCCTCAGGCCTGTGGGGTGAGAAACGCCGCGATGTGGCGCTTGACCAGCATGCGCTGCTGCTCAGGGTCAAAACGCTCGGGATCGATGACTCGCCCAACGCCCAGGCCATCGGCCAGGGCAACCATGGCATCGGCTTCGAGCTTCAGGTCGAGGCCGGCCCGGATCGCCTTTTGCGCCTGCAGGCGGGTCAGTTCGTCGACCAGCGCACTGCGCATGAAGGCATACCGCCGTTGGTGTTCGGCACCCAGTTTTTCATTGCCCACGCACGTACGCAGGAACGCCAACCAGATACGCCAGGCAGTTTCACCGGCCTCATCGAGCGGCAACGAAGCGTGCAGGATGCACTCCAGGCGAGCGATACCCTCGACACCTTCAAGGCACTCGGTCACCTCCTCGACCATGCCGGTAATGAGGTGGTCCAGCGCATACAGCAGCACTTCGTCCTTGGTCCTGAAGTAGTGCACGACCGCCCCGGTGGTGGCCTGCAGTTCACCTGCTATCTCGCGGATCGTGACGTTCTCGACCCCCACACGAAGAATCGCTCGCCACGTGGCCTCCAGCACCTCCTGGCGCTTGCGTTCATTGTTGGAAACCGCAGCGCCCGCCTTGCGTCGGGTGCGGGCCGGGGCTTCTCGGGATATCGCCATGGGCATTGATCTCGCTGTTGGCAGGTTCGACTCGTCGCACATCATAACAATGATGATCAAACAATAAGATGCTCGATAACGGAGAACGCTGTGATCAATCAACCAAGAGCCAAGCTTTCGACGGAACTGGACGCCGACGTGATCATCGTCGGCAGCGGCTTCTCCGGGCAGTGCATGGCGATCAAGCTTCGCCAGGCCGGTTTCCACTCCGTATTGCTTCTGGAGCGCGGCGCCACGGTGGGCGGCACCTGGCGTGACAATCACTACCCCGGCGCAGCCTGCGACATCCCTTCGCACCTGTATTCCTTCTCGTTCATGCTCAACCCGAACTGGTCACGCACCTATCCGGGCCAGGCCGAAATCCTCGGTTATCTGCATGCCACTGCCGAACGGCACGGGTTGCTCGAACACATGCGTTTCAACACCCTCGTCAGCGGCGCAAGCTTTGATGCGGGCCGCCTGACCTGGCAGGTAGAAACCGACGGTGGGCCACTACGCTGCCGCTTCCTGATCCTGGGTACCGGCGGTTTGAGCGAGCCTGTGGTACCCCGCCTGGCGGGGCTGGACACCTTTGCGGGACGCACCTTCCACTCGGCGCGCTGGGACCACGACTATGCCCTGCAAGGCAAGCGCGTGGCGGTGATCGGCAGCGGAGCCAGCGCCATCCAGTTCGTGCCGCAGATTGCGCCGCGCGTCGAGCGGCTCAGTGTGTTCCAACGCACCCCGGCGTGGATCGTACCGCGCCAGGACCGCCCGTTCAGCGCCTTGCAAAAAGCGCTTTACCGCTACCTGCCGGGGGTGATGCGGCTCAAGCGCTGGGGCATTCACTGGCTGAACGAAGTGCAGGCCCTTGGCACGGTGGTCGACCCCAAGTACATGGCCCTGGGTGAGAAAATCGCGCTTCAACACCTGCACCGGCAAGTCGCCGATCCCCAGCTGCGGGCCCGCCTCACGCCCGACTATGTGATGGGTTGCAAGCGCATCCTGATCTCTGATGACTGGTACCCCGCCCTGCAACGGGCCAATACCTCGCTGGTGAGCGATGCCATCGAACGCATCACCCCCACCGGCGTCTTGACCTGCGATGGCCGCTTGCACGAGGTCGACGCGATCATCTTCGGTACCGGCTTCCAGGCCACCGAAGCGCTCGGCAAGCTGCGTATTCGCGGGCGCCTGGGACGTGAACTGAACGAGGTCTGGGCCCAGGGTGCCGAAGCCTATGTCGGCGCCAGCGTCAACGGCTTTCCCAACCTGTTCCTGATCACCGGGCCGAACACCGGGTTGGGGCATAACTCGATGGTGTTCATGATCGAGGCAAACGTGGCACACATCGTCGGTGCGCTGAAAGCTGCCCGGCAAGCCGATGCCCAGGTAGTAGAGGTCAAGCGTGAGGTCCAGGCGCGCTACAACCAGAATCTGCAGCGGCGCCTGGAAAAATCGGTCTGGGTGACCGGCTGCAAGAGCTGGTACCAGGACAAGGCCAGCGGCAAGGTCACCACGCTCTGGCCTGGTTTCAGTACTCAGTATTGGGCAATCGCCCATCGCTTCAAGGCTGACGACTACCTGCTGCTGGCAGCAGGTTCGCCTCAGGTCCCCGCGCCCGTTTCGGCGAGGTAAGCCTTGATGAAATCGATCCAGGCACGGACCTTGCGCGGTACATGGCGGCTTGCCGGATACAACGCGTAGACACTTTGCCGGGCGAAGCGGTAAGCGGGCAACGCATCGAGCAACTGTCCACTCGCCAGGTCATCGGCCACCAGCCATTCCGGCAGCAAGGCGACACCCGCACCTTGCACGGCGAAAGCACGCAGGATTGACGCGTTGTCGGACACCAGCAAGGGCGTGCCGTGCGTCTCAAACACCGCACTGCGGCCAGCGTCCCCCTGCAGTTCCCAGCGGCTGTTCTGCTCGAAGCGGCTGTGCACCAGCTGCGCCACGGCGGCCAGGTGCGAAGGTGAGTCGATGATCTGCCGGCCATGGGCGGCCAGCAGGCTGGGCGCCAGCACCAGGCGCACGTCGTAAGTGGCCAGGCACACGCCACGGTAGCTGGAATCCTGGGCCTGGCCCAGGCGGATGGCGACATCGAAACGCTCGCGCACCAGGTCGACCTGGGACGTGTGGGTTTCCAGGCGCACGCTCAGGTCAGGGTGCAACCGGCAGAACGCCTGCAACGCCGGGGCGAGGACTTTCAGCCCGTACTCGACGGTGGAGGTAATGCGCAGGCTGCCCTGCAAGCCAGCATGCTCGGCGCGCGCCTCGTCGATGGCGACGCGCGCATCTTCGACCACCTGCAGGCAGCGCTGGTAAAAGCGCTCGCCGGCATCAGTGAGGGCAATTCGGCGGGTGGTGCGGGTCAGCAAGGTCACGCCCAGTTCAGCTTCCAGCTGCTTGATGCTGAAGCTGACGGCGGCGCGGGTTTGCTGCAGGCGCTCGGCGGCGCCGGTGAAGGAGCCGGCCTGGACCACCGCGCAGAACAGTTCGAATCGGTCGAGACTGACCATGCAATGCCTTCGCCATTGTCAAAATAATTTGACCAATCTGCCGGTTTTTTGCGTCTTATTCAAGCACCTGCAAGCCTCTAGACTGCGCCTTTCTCCGGCCCGTCGAACTGCTCATGCCCTATCGCTCGAAAGTCACCCTGATCTATTTGCTGGGTTTCACCCTCGACCTGCTCAACATGTTCGCCCTCAACGCCGCCTACCCGGCGCTGGGCCAGGAACTGCACGCCTCGGTGGCGCAACTGAGCTGGACCAGCAACCTGTACATGCTCGGCCTGACCCTGGTGATACCGCTGGGCACCTGGATGGCCGCGCGGCTGGGCGAACGCCAGACACTGCTGCTGTCGCTGGCGCTGTTCGGCCTGGGCTCGGCACTCGCCGGCAGCGCCGGCACCATCGACAGCCTGCTTGGCTGGCGGTTGTTGCAAGGGCTCGGTGGTGGCTTGTTGATTCCGGTAGGCCAGGCCATGGCTTATCGCTTGTATGCGCCTGAGCAACGCCACCACCTGACCTCGCTGGTAATGATGGTAGCCCTGCTGGTACCGGCGTTGTCGCCGGCACTGGGTGGCGTGGTGGTCGATCAGGGCTCGTGGCGGTGGATCTTCTTTGCCATGCTGCCGCTGACGTTAATGGCTGGCGTACTGGTGCTGGCCTGGCTGCCTGCAAACCAGCCGTTACCGGCCCCTCAGCCAATCCTTGACCTGCACCTGCTCGGCCAGCCGCTGCTGCGTACGGCGATGCTGGTCTACCTGTGCGTGCCGGGCGTGTTCATCGGCGCCAACCTGGTCGCAGCCCTGTACCTGCAACAACGCCTTGGGCTTAGCGCCACGGCCACCGGAGCGCTGATGTTGCCCTGGTCGCTGGGCGCCCTGGGCGCCATTGCTTTTGTGCGCTGGCGTTTCAACCTGACCGGGCCCAAGTGGCTGCTGAGCGCCGGCATACTGATCCAGTGCGCCGCACTCCTGTGGCTGGCCTTGCCCTGGGTAGCCGCGCATCACGCCTGGCTGGCGCTGATCTTCGCCCTGCTTGGGCTGGGCAGCAGCCTGTGCAGCAGCAGTGCGCAAAGCCTGGCGTTCCTGGCCATAGCGCCGGAGCAGATGGGCCAGGCCAGCGCCCTGTGGAACCTCAACCGGCAACTGAGTTTCTGTCTCGGTGTGGCCGTGCTCGGCGCTGTGCTCAATCAGCTGCTGCCGGCGCCGCAAGCGTTTGCGCACACGTTCATCCTGGCCGCGCTGCTAACCCTGCTACCGCTGCCAATGGTTTTCAAACTGCCCGGGACTCGCGCCCTGGGGCTTATCACCCGCACTCACTGAGACCTGCCCATGAGCCAACGCAACCCCGCCTTCAAGGAAGTCCTCGACGCCCACGTCGCCATCCAGCAATGGTTGTCCGGCACTGCCCCGGCCGATCGGTTCGATGCGCTGATGGCGCGTTTCAGCCCGCTGTATTCGATGATCACCCTGCCCGGCCAGGTGCTCGATTACCAAGGCCTGCGCGCGCTGTTTCAGCAAGCCCACGGCAAGCGTGCAGGTCTGGAAATAAGCATCGATGAACTGCACCTGATCGCCGAAGGCCCGAGCCTGGCGGTGGTCGGTTATCGCGAGTGGCAGGCCGATGCCGCAGGCAACCGCTCAGTACGCCGTTCGACCGTGGTGTTTGAACGCGCCAATGGCGCCTTGCGCTGGCGCCATCTGCACGAAACGCAGGCATCCGGCTGATCAGGCCTTTTTGCGCGGCTTGCTGGTGCCCGCGGGCTTTTTCGCCGCTGGCGCCGCTTTCTTCGCCGCCGGCTTGCGCCCACCCAGGCTGCGTTTGAGCAGTTCGGTGAGGTCGATGATGTCGGCGCTTTTCTGTTCGCCTTCGCCTTCCAGCGGCTCGACCGTGGCGATCTTGCCCTGGCTGGCTTTTTCTTCGACCAGGCTCATGATGGTGTCCTTGAAGTCATTGCGGTAATCCTCCGGCGTCCAGTGCCCGCTCATGTCCTCGACCAAGCGCTTGGCCATCTGCAGCTCGCGCTTGTCGATACTCGCGTCGCGCACGCTGGCATCCAGTTCCAGGCTGTCCAGACCACGCACTTCCTCAGGCCAGCGCAGGATGATCATCACCATGGCATCCTCCAGCGGGCGCAGCAGCGCGAGGTGCTGCTGGGTGTGCAGCACCACCTTGGCCAGGGCGACCTTACCGGTGCTCTCGAGGGTTTCGCGCAGCAACGCGTACACCTTGCCGCCGCGACGGTCGGGGCTCAGGTAGTACGGGGTAGCAAACTGCTGCAGGGGGACTTCGCCGCTGTCGACGAAAGAAAAGATATCGATGGTCTGGGTCGCCTCCGGCCGGGCCTGGCGGATCTCCTCTTCGCTGATCACCACGTACTGGCCCTTCCGGTACTGCACGCCCTTGACGATATGCTCACGGGCGATCTCCTTGCCAGTGACCTTGTTCACCCGCTTGTAGCCCACCGGCTCCATGCTGCGCTCGTCGAGCCAGTCGAAGTCGACCCGGTCGCTGCTGATCGCGGTACTCAACGACACCGGGATGTGCACCAGGCCGAAGCTGATTGCACCTTTCCAGATGGCTCTGGCCATGACGTTCTCCCACAGGCAATTGAAAGGCCCTTTGTCAGTCTGACTGCGCCGGGCCGTGAAGGTTTGCCGCAGCCCGCACCAGGGCCACAAGATCCAGACCCGCCAGCTGCCTTTGGAAAAAACCGAATCGGCTGAAGTAAAGGCGTTTGCCCCGCAGATGATCAAGGATCACACTAAAGCCAATCAGCACCTGCTCGATCTTGCCAAACAGCACGATTTCAGCGTCCCGGATGACGCCCATGAACAGGCGGTGCGCCTGTTCGATGAAGAGAGCCGGTCCACCTCGGACCCTGACGAGCAGAACGCGCACCGCCCGAACTGAAGGAGGCCTCTGGTATGAGAAAGGTCAGCCCGGCCTGCCCGACCTGCCTGCAGATCGATTTTGTCCAGGACACGCTGTTCGGCCCCGTGGCCCACAGCGCCGAATGCGAGGTGCAACTGGCGCCGCTGAACATCAACGGCCTGCCGGGTTTGCGCATGCAGGTGCGGGCGCCCGTGCCCGCCAAGCTCGAGCGCTCGCACAGCGTGGCGTTTGTCTGGGAAGGCCGTACCTATCGCGGGATCGTCCAGTATCACCGGCGCTGTGATGACGGCGGCTTGCAGCTGCAGCTGGAACTGCAGTAACCGCTTCGCTGGCAAGCCAGCCACCACAGGTCCGGCTTACACAAACCGATTGTGGGAGCTGGCCTTGCCAGCGATGGGCCCAGCGTGGTCGTCAGCCCTGCGGCTTGGCCGCACAGCCACAACCACTGCCGTTGCACGGCCTGCCGGACAGATGGTGGTCGTCACTTGTCAGTGACCGGACGCTGCGGTGAGTGGTTCAAAAAAAATGAAACCCCAACGCCGCCCAGGCCTCCATAGAACAGGGAGAGGTGTTTCCTGCCCTGCTTACCCGGAGGTCACCATGAGTACCCATCTGGTTCAACTGTTCACCCACCCCGATGACGCCTGGATGGAAATCCGCCAGGAAGAAGAACTGCACCCGCGTCACTACCTGCCGCACCTGCTGCTGATGGCGCTGATTCCCGCCTTGTGCCTGTTCATCGGTACCACCAGCGTGGGCTGGAGCCTGGCCGGTACCGAGCGGGTACGCCTGAGCGTGGCCAGCGCCGCCGAGCTCGGCGTGTTGCTGTACGCCTGCAGCGTGGTCGGGGTGATGATCATGGGCGGGTTCATTCGCTGGATGTCGCGCACCTTCGATGCGCGGCCAAGCCTGAACCAGTGCATCGGCTTTGCCGCCTATACCGCCACGCCGTATTTCGTTGCCGGTATCGCCGGGCTCTACCCCGGACGCTGGCTGGCGCTGATCGTGCTGGGCGCGGCTTCGGCCTATGCGACTTTCCTGCTCTACGTCGGCCTGCCAACCTTCCTGCGCCTGCGCAAGGAAGACGGCCTGCTGTATTCGACCAGTGTGTGGGCGGTCGGGCTGCTGGTGCTGGTGACCATCCTGGTGTCGATGATTCTGTTCTGGTTCAACGTGCTCAGCCCTGAATACCTGCGCCCGGCCAGCCTTGGCTAACCGGTGGCAGACTGCGTGGTTCAGGCCATCGCCTGGGGTTTGAACGGAATCTGGCTACGCCCCAGGCGCTGTTCTTCGCGCACCTGGGCAACCAGGGTGGCAAGCTCGTGGCAGGTGGTCAGGCTGTGCACATGGATACCTGTGACAGTCAGGCAATCGCCCAGGCTATCGCCCTGCCCCAATTGAATGGTCAGGTGCTCGCCATCGGCGCAGGATACGACACAGCGATCAGGCAGGAACGCCTGTTCGATCAGATGGCACAACTCAAGGGTGGAAACTCCAATCAGTGACATGCTGCGATCCTCGTATCGGAGGGCCCGACTATTGAGTTAGTACCCAGCCAGTCCTCGATGCCAATTGAATTTGCCGATGCCGCGCCGTTGCCCCCATGCAGTGCAGCAATGATCTCTCGGAAGAGCCGTCTGCCCTTGGCCAAGTTCCAGGTATTCGGGCCTGTGGCAGATGAACGGCATGCCTTTACCGTTCGTCTCGCATCGCTGAAATATTTAAAACTTTGCCCACGGCGGCCGCCTCCCAACCTGTGTAAGGCAAACGCCTTGCGAATATTCACAAGAGGAAGAGAATCATGGCTAACAAAGGCACTTCGAATCCCGGGAATTTCGCTAACGACAAGCAAAAAGCGTCTGATGCCGGGAAAAAAGGTGGCCAGGCCTCCGGCGGTACCGCAGGTGGCCAGACCCGCAAGCCTGACATGGACAAAGACCAGGCCCGCAAACCAAGTGGTGGCGGCCGTAGCTAACGGACGAAAGACCGGCGCACTGCACGTGCGTCGGTCCTGAGGCACTGCAATGAGCCAACAGGTGATCCACTTTCATTGCCAGATCGACCAGGACACCACCGAGCGCTTTCGCGACCGGTGCCTGCAGGCCGTCGATGACGGCGCTACCTCGTTGCTGCTGTTTCTCTCGACCACTGGCGGCAGCACCAACTTCGGATTCTCGCTGTACAGCTTTCTCAAGTCCTTGCCGGTGCCGCTTTGCGCAGTCAATGCCGGCAACATCGAGTCCATGGGCATCATCATGTACCTGGCCGCCGCCGAGCGTGTCGCCGCTCCCCATTCTCGCTTTCTCATCCATCCCATGACCTGGCACTTCAGCCAGAGCGCGGTGGACCATTCGCGCCTGCGTGAATACCTGTCGAGCCTGAACAACGACCTGGAGCGCTACGTGCGTATATTCGAACTGGAGACCGCCCAGGCCGAGCGCAAGCTGGACATCTTTCATTGCCTGTCGACCGAAGAAAAGGTCATCCCCGCCTACGACTCGCTGCCCTACGGCATTGCCCATCGCCTGGAGCAGGTGGTGTTTGAAAAGGACGCCCGGCACCTGACCGTCAGCGGCGCCCATTGACCAGGGAAATCCGATGGAATTTTTTCCATCGCCCAGCACTCACTAGAGGCATTGAAGGGATTTTCTTGGTCACTGCTCTGTAAGGATCCTGCCAGCCCCATGAACAACGCAAAACTATTCGTCATCGACTATCAGCTGCACGGCGATCACAAGTCTTTCATCATCCGCGCCGAGACGATGGACAACGCCGAAGCCTGGCACTGGGCAAGCTGCGACGCCGGGCTCGGTCGAATAGGCCGCTACGGCCGCGAGAAGGTCAGGAAAGTCAGCAAGCCCCTGGCCGAGCGCTACGGCATTACCGATGTGAAGTGGCGCCAGTCCAGCTAAGTCAGCTCAATGACGCCCACAGGTGCTGGGCGGCATAGGCGCGCCACGGGCTCCAGGCCTGAGCACGCTGGGCCAGTTGTGCGTCGGCGCCTTCAAGCAGGCGCAAGGCCTTGATCAGGGCCACATCCCCCAGCGGCAAGGCGTCGGCCGCGCCCATCTGGCGCAGGGCCAGATAGTGGGCGCTCCACGGGCCGATGCCGCGCAAGCGGCACAGCCGCTGGACCCAGGCCTCCAGATTGCGCTCAGGGCGTAACAGCTGCGGGTCCTCCAGCAATGCCCGGGCCAGGGTCGACAAGGTCAAGGCCCGCGAGCGCGGCATGCCCAGGCCACTGAGGTCGACGTCAACAATGGCCTCGGCCCTGGGGAACACATGGGTCAAGCCGGGCCACTGCTGGACATGCGCGGGGAGTCGCTGGCCGTAACCCGCCACCAGGCGCCCGGCCAGGGTGATAGCCCCGGCCACACTGATCTGCTGGCCCAGCACGGTGCGCATGGCCTGCTCGAACGCGTCCCAGCCCCGCGGCACACGCAGCCCCGGACGCAGGTTGATCAGTTGCGCCATCAACGGGTCTCGACTGAGCTGTGCCTGGATCTTGTGCAGTTCGGCATCCAGATCAAACACCCGTCGGACCCTGGCCAGCAAACCCGGCAGTGCTCGCGCAGAAGCACCGACCACGGTGACCTTCAGCCGGGACCCACGCGCCTGAGACACCTGGACGATGCCCTGGCCCTGGGCGAGATCAAAACTGCGCGTATACACCCCCGCCGCCACCGTCTCGACCCCGGTGATCGCCCGCGCGGCAAGAAACCCCAGCAGCGATGGCCAGTGCAACGGTGGCTGATAGGGCAGCCAGAAGCTGATGACGCTGCCGGGCCGCACGGTGCGACGATGGCCAGCGAAGGTGGGAGCAGGTTTCATGCGCTGATCATCACCTGCGCAAACGTCACCACACCAGCGGTTTCGCAGAATTTCGGCACCGCAAAGGTCTGCCCTTCAGGGCGATGTCGAGACGACGACGGCCGGGCTACGCTAGCGCCCGGCCGCCGATCGGTTAACGGCGTTACTTGCCGTTGGTGAGGGTGTTGTAGCTGGTCATCAGGTTGCGGTAGTCGGGGATGTGGTTGGAGAACAAGGTACCCAGGCCTTCGATGTCGTTGCGCCAGTCGCGGTGCAGCTCACAGGCCAGGCCGAACCAGGTCATCAGCTGGGCGCCGGCTTGCGACATGCGGTCCCAGGCCGAATCGCGGGTCAGCGCATTGAAGGTACCCGACGCGTCAGTGACCACGAATACCTCAAAACCTTCGGCCAGGGCCGAGAGTGCCGGGAAGGCCACGCACACTTCTGTCACCACACCGGCGATGATCAGTTGCTTCTTGCCGGTGGCCTTGACCGCCTTGACGAAGTCTTCGTTGTCCCAGGCGTTGATCTGGCCAGGACGGGCAATGTACGGCGCGTCCGGGAACTGCGCCTTCAGCTCGGGCACCAGCGGGCCGTTGGGGCCGGTTTCGAAGCTGGTGGTGAGGATGGTCGGCAGCTTGAAGTACTTGGCCAGGTCGCCAACGGCCAGCACGTTGTTCTTGAACCGGTCCGGGTCGATGTCTCGAACCAGCGACAGCAGGCCGGTCTGGTGGTCGACCAGCAGGACGGCGGCGTTGTTCTTGTCCAGGCGGACGTAGGGCTTGGTCATGGTCTTACTCCTTGCATTGAGACGCCGGTGCCGGGCACCGGACATGAGGGATCAGCGTTGGGAATCGAGCAGTTCGTTGTCGCGTGCGACCTGTTGCGCCTTGAGATAGCTTTCGATCAGCAACTGGTAATGCGGGAACACAGCGCTGTAGGCTTCGGCCCATTGCTGGGCGTCTTCACGGTTCCAGGTACGCTGGACTTCCGAGCACACCGCGGCGGTGTCCATCGGCACCACGCCGGCCTGCATGATGCGCGCCAGGGTGATTTCCTGAGCCATCTTCGAATAGGTGCCGCTGGCATCGATCACCGCAAATACCTTATAGCCCGCATTGACCGCGCTGATGCTCGGGAAGGCCATGCACACACTGGTGATGGTGCCGGCGATGATCAGTTGCTTCTTGCCGGTGGCCTCGACTGCCGCGACGAATTCTTCATTGTCCCAGGCGTTGATTTCACCTTTGCGCGCAACATATTTGGCATGCGGCGCAGCTTCATGGATTTCCGGAATCAGCGGGCCGTTGGGGCCTTGCGGTACGGAGGCCGTGGTAATCACCGGGATCTTGGCCAGGCTGGCGACCTTGGCCAGGGTAATGGCGTTGGCCCGCAGTTCAGTCATGGGCATGTCCTTGACCGTCTGGAACAGACCACTCTGGTGGTCGATCAGCAGCATCGCGGCGTTATCAGGATCGATACGCGGGACCTGGCCATTGAAATTGGCAACGTTGGCAAATGTACTCATGACACATTCTCCTTGGGGTCTGGCTGCAAGTTGTGCTCGCAGCCGGGTCGAAGGCCACCCGTCGGGCGACCTTCGGGTTATTGATACTAGTTGTCGTGACGAGAACCGCCCGACCCATTCATCTGGCCGAAACGACCGGCACGGAAGTCTTCAAACGCCTCGGCAATCTCGGCCTCGCTGTTCATCACGAACGGGCCGTAACCGACGATCGGCTCGTCCAGCGGCTCGCCGCTGAGCAGCAGCACCGACACCTCGGTCTGCGCTTCCAGCAACAGTTCGTCACCGGCACGGTCGAACAGCACCAGCTGCGCCGGGCCGACGGCACGCTCGCCATTGACCAGCAGCTTGCCGCGTAACACCACCAACGCCGTGCTGCGCCCTGCCGCGCTGGGCAGGCGAACCGGTGCGCCAGGCTTGAGCTGCAGGTCCCAGACATCCATCGGCGAAAAGGTCTGCGCCGGGCCCTGGTGGCCACGGAACTCGCCGGCGATCACCCGCAGGCTGCCGCTACCGGCGCCCAGGGGCACGACGGGAATGTCGCTGCTGAGCAGGGTCTGGTAACCGGCTGCTGCCGATTTGTCCTTGGCCGGCAGGTTGACCCACAGCTGGACCATTTCCAGGGTGCCGCCCTTGGCGGCGAACGCCGGCGAGTGGAACTCTTCATGGAGGATGCCGTTGGCGGCGGTCATCCACTGCACGTCGCCCGGACCGATCAGGCCACCGGCACCGGTGGAGTCGCGGTGTTCCAGTTCGCCCTGGTAGACGATGGTCACGGTTTCAAAGCCGCGATGCGGGTGCTGGCCGACACCGCGACGCGCCGTGGTCGGGGTGAAGTCGTGGGGGCCGGCATAGTCGAGCAACAGGAACGGGCTGATGTGCTGGGCCAGGTTGTCGTAGGTGAACAGGCTGCGTACCGGGAAGCCATCGCCGACCCAGTGCGGGTTGGGGCTGCTGTAGACGCCTTGGATCTTTTTCATGAGATGTCTCCTCTCGTGGATGGCTATAACCATACGAGCGCAACGACATCGGCGGTAGATCAGTTAAACTGTCTTCAGCGTTCCATATGGAGAACACTGGTGGAAGACCTCAACGACCTTTACTACTTTGCCCAGGTGGTCGATCACGGCGGCTTCGCCCCGGCCGGTCGCGCCCTGGACATGCCCAAATCCAAGCTCAGCCGGCGCATCGCCGGGCTGGAAGAACGCCTGGGCGTGCGCCTGATCCAGCGCTCGACCCGGCACTTCTCGGTGACCGAAATCGGCCAGGCCTACTACCGCCATTGCGTGGCCATGCTGGTGGAAGCCGAAGGCGCCGCCGAGTTGATCGAGCGCAACCGCGCCGAGCCGCAAGGCATCGTGCGCTTGAGCTGCCCCACTGCCCTGCTGGATTTCTGGGTCGGGGCCATGCTCACCCGCTTCATGGTCCAGTGCCCGCTGGTGCAGCTGCATATCGAAAGTACCAACCGCCAGGTCGACCTGATCCAGGAAGGTATCGACATCGCCCTGCGCGTACGCGTGCCGCCACTGGAAAGCAGCGACCTGGTGATGAAGGTGCTGGCGCGTAGCACCCAATACCTGGTGGCCGCGCCCTCCTTGCTCGAGCGCCTGCCACAGCGCCCGGTGCCGGCTGACCTGAGCGCCCTGCCCAGCCTGCACTGGGGTTACCCGCAGCGCGATTACCACTGGCACCTGCTCGGCCCCGACGGCGCCCGTGCCAGCCTGCGGCACAACCCGCGGCTGGTGACCGATGACCTGATCGTCTTGCGCCAGGCGGCGGTGGCTGGCGTGGGGGTGGTGCATTTGCCGCTGGTGGTCATACGCGAAGAACTCGAAGCCGGGCGGCTGGTGCAAGCCACGCCGAACTGGGCACCGGAGTGCGGCGTGGTGCACGCGGTATTCGCCTCGCGGCGCGGGTTGCTGCCGTCGGTGCGCAGCTTGCTGGATTTTCTCGCGGCGGAGTTCGAGGCCAGTGATATCGCCTGACTGTGGGGGGCTGGCGTGCCGGCGATCGAGCGCGCAGCGGTCGCAGTCAACGCCCTTTTTGCTACCATCGCGCTTCCCGCTCAACACGGCCCTTGCTCATGTCGCCTGCCGCCCGCCAGGAAAAGCCCATCCTCACCCTGGCCGAAAACTACCGCCACGGCGAACGCATTGCCGCGCACTGCCACAACCGCGCGCAGTTGATCCATGCCCTGAGCGGGGTGATCACGGTCAATTCGCTGCAGGGCAGCTGGGTGGTGCCGCCCGGGCGTGGGGTGTGGGTGCCGAGCGCAGTCGAACACGACCTGAAGATGGCCGGAGCAGTACGCATGCGAACCCTGTTCATCGACCAGAAAGCCCGCACCGACCTGCCACAGGACTGCCAGGTGATCGACATCTCGCCGCTGCTGCGCCAACTGATCATCAGTGCCATGGACATTCCCGCCGACTACCCGCCCGGCGGTCGCGATGAGCGGGTGATGCAGCTGATCCTCGATGAGATCCGCGTGCTGCCGATCATGGCCCTGCATGTGCCCACCCCCCGCGACCCGCAGTTGGCCGAGCTGTGCCAGGCCCTGCGCAATGCGCCCGGTGAAGACTGGAACCTTGCCCGCGCCGCCCGCCTGATCGGCAGCAGCGCCCGCACCCTGACCCGCGCCTTTCAGCGCGAGACCGGCTTGAGCTTCATCCAGTGGCTGCGGCGCATGCGCCTGCTGGCCAGCCTCGACTCCCTGGCCGCCGGGCATCCGATTCTTGATGTGGCGCTGGACCTGGGCTACGACAGCCCCAGCGCCTTCAGCGCCATGTTCCGCCGCACCCTGGGGGTTTCGCCCTCGGCCTATTTCGGCAAGGCCCAGGCCTATGGCACGGCACAGCCGGACTGATCAACCGTCCTTCTGGCGCAGCAGCAATGCAGCCAGGGCGCAGACGGCCAGGGCCAGGCAGGCCAGGTAGAAGGCATCCGAGTAGGCCATCAGGTAGGCCTGCTGGCGCACACTGTGGTCGATCAGGCTCAGCGTCTGCATCACCGCCGGCGACTGCACATCGACCAGCCCGTCCGGCAGGCGCTGCTGCAAGGCGCCATCGAACATCGTCAAGCCCTCGCCGATACGCTCGGAATGAAAACGCTCACGCTGGGACACCAGTTGCGTAAGCAACGCCGTGCCCACCGCGCCACCGAGGTTACGCAGCATCGAGATCAGCGCCGAGGCCGAGCCCGCCTGGGCCTTGTCCAGGCCTTTGACCGCCAGCACCGAGAGCGCCACCATGATCAGCGGCTGGCCGATACCGCGCACCACGGTAGAGGGGATGATCACGTTGGCGGCGGCATCGTCCGACAGGTGCGCCCCCAGCCAGCAGCCCAGGGCCATGATCGCGAAGCCACTGGCGACCAGCAGTTTAGCGTTGAGCCAGCGCATCAACCGCGGCAGCAACGGCGCCAACAGCAGCTGGACCATGCCGTAGGCGATCAGGCTGATGCCGATCTCGCGGGCGTTGTAACCCTGCACCAGCGACAAGTAGTTGGGCACCAAAAATACCAGGCCGAACGTCGCCGCGCCGAACACTGCCATGGCCAGGCTGGCGACGCCAAAGTTGTAGCTGGCCAGCAGACGCAGGTTGATGAACGGGCGATCCCCCCATAACTGCCGCTGGATGAACAGCGCCAGGGCAAAACCGGCAACCAGGCTGAAGGCGATGATGAACGAAGAATCGAACCAGTCCTTGCGCCCGCCCTCTTCCAGCACGATCTGCAACGCCCCCAGGCCCAGGGCCATGGCGGCGATGCCCAGCCAGTCGGCCTGGCGCAGCTTGCGCCGGTCCCCGGCCTGGGCGCCGATCGACCAGGCCACCGCCGCAATCAGCGCCACCCCCGGGAGCAACTGCAACAGGAAAATCCAGCGCCATGAATAAGCGTCGGTGAGCCAACCGCCAATCGACGGCCCGGCCGCCTGGGCAACGCTGTTGGACAGGCTGAACAAGGCCATGCCCAGGGGGATCTTGCTGGCCGGCAGTTCGGTGATGATCAGTTGCATCGACAGCGGAATCAGCACCGCTCCCGAGGCGCCCTGGATGACCCGGATGGCGATCATCGCCTGCAGGCTTGGCGCCAGGGCGCAACTGACCGAACTGAGCAGAAACACCACCGAGCCCACCAGCATTACCCGGCGCAGGGAGAACACCTGCACCAGCCAGGCGGTGAGCGGGATCATGGTAATTTCGGCGACCAGATAGGCCGTTGAGATCCACGAACCTTCCTCGAAACTGGCACCCAGCGCACCTTCGATCTCCGGCAAGGCGGCGCTGGTGACGTGCACGTTCATCCCGGCCATGAAGCAGCCGAACAAGCCGCCGATTACCGCCACCCAGGCGCGGAACGAGACCTTGTCTTCAACTGCCATGGCGAGCCTCACGGGTATCGACCGTGGCGATCACCGACATGCCGGGCAGCAGTTGCGCTTCACCGGCGGGCGGCGCATCGAGCTGGATGCGTACCGGGAAGCGCTGGACGATCTTGGTGAAGTTGCCAGTGGCGTTGTCGGGCGGCAGCAGCGCGAACACCGCGCCGGAGCCGGGCGACACGCTGTCGACGGTCCCCTGCCAGTGACGGCCAAACGTGTCGACTTCCAGGGTGACCCGCTGGCCGGGGCGCAAGTGCTCAAGCTGGGTTTCCTTGTAGTTGGCGACCACATAGGCCTGAGCCACCGGCACCACCGCCAGCAACGGCAAACCGGGGGTGACGTACTGCTGCTGGCGAACCTTGCGCTGGCCGACCACGCCATCGAAAGGCGCGCGAATCTCGGTGTCGGCCAGGGCATTCTCGGCCAGACCCAACTCCGCTTCGGCCTGCTCCAGCGCAGCCTGGCGCGAAGCCAGGTCGGCCCGAGCCTGTTGCCGCTGGCTGCTCAGCACCTGTTGCCGCGCCTGCTGGCGCTCAAGCTCGGCAGCGGCCCCGCGTAACAGCGCCTGGGCTTTGACCCGGCTGGCGGTGGCGCTTTCCAGGCGTTGGGCGCTGGCGGCTTGTTGCCCGGCCAGTTGCCGGTAGCGCTGCCAGTCGAGTTGCGCACGCCGGGCCTCGCCTTCACTGGCAGCGCGTTCGGCCTGGGCACGGGCGATGGCCTGGCGCTGCTCATCAAGTTGCGCGCCAAAGGTAACCAGGTGCGCCTGTTGTGCCTGCACTGCCGCTGCGCTGGCGGCCTGTTGCGCGCGGGCCTGGCGCAAGCGCTGCCGGTAGTCGCGATCGTCCAGGCGCACCAGCACGTCGCCGGCCTTGACCCTGGCGTTGTCGGCCACGCGCACCTCGGTGACATAGCCTGCCACCCGCGCGCTGACCGGTGCCCAGTCGGCACGCACATAGGCGTCGTCGGTCTGTTCAAAGAAGCGCGCGCTGCTCCACCAGTAACCGCCATAGGCCAGCACGGCCAACAACCCGGCAGCGCCGAGCACATGGATGGCTTGCCGGCGGCGGGTCAGTTTCACGCTGACAATCTGCGGATCAGGGCTAACGGCCTGGTTCATGGGCGGGCTCCGGTGTGCAAGGCAAGGGATCGAGGGGTGTGGACACGCTGCCAGCCGCCACCGAGGGCACGGAACAGCGCGACCTGGCGCTCCAGCAGGCGCAAGTCGGCTTCGGCCAGTTCGGCCTGCTGGCGGACCAGGGTGCGTTGACTGTCGAGCAGCTCCAGGCCATCCACGGCGCCGGCGTCCAGGCTCAGCCGGGCCAGTTCATAGGCGCGCTGGCTCTGGGCCGTGGCGCGGGCCAATGCCGCGCGCTGCTGGCGTTCTCCGGCATACAGCGCCAAGGCCTGCTCGGTGTCGCGCAAGGCTTCCAGCACCACGCTGTCGAAACGCGCCAGGGCACCCTCGCTGCTCGCTTGCGCTTGCTCGACCCGGGCATGGGCCTGCTCGCGGTTGGGAAAGCGCCAACTGATCAAGGGGCCGATGGCAAAGGTCAGCGCCTTGCTGTCACCCATCGCACCGAAGGATGCCGCTGAAGATTCCAGTGCCGCGCCAAAGTGCACCTGCGGATACAGTTCGGCTTTGGCGGTGTCGATCCGTGCCCGAGCGGCGAACAATTGGCGTTCGGCCTGGCGGATATCCGGGCGGCGTTGCAGCAGGCTCCAGGCGTCGCCCACTGGCAATGGCCGGGCAATGCTGGGCAGGCGCTGGCAATGGCTGGCCTGTTGATCCAGGTGTTGCGGCGGCTGGCCACTGAGTACCGCCAGCTCGAACAAGGCGGCCTGGCGCTGGCCCTGCAACCGGGGCAACAACGCGCGGGTCTGCTCCAGCAGGCTTTGCTGGCGGCTGACATCCAGCTCGGTGAGGACCCCGGCGGCTTGTTGCCGGCGCGTCAGGTCCAGGCTGCTTTGCAGCAACGCCACTGACTGCTGCTGCACCTCGCGGCGAGCGCCCAGGGCACACACCCGCAAATACGCACGCGTGGTTTGCGCCGCGACGCTGACCCGCAACAGGTCACGGGCGGCCTGCGCCGCTTCAGCATCGGCGCGGGCCGCAACGATGCCAGCGGCAACCCGGCCCCACAGATCAAGCTCGTAATCCAGGCCCCATTGCGCTTCATGCTTGAACTGGCTGTCCGCATGGCTGGCGGTGGCGTCTGCCAGGGTCTGGTCATCCCCATCACGGCCGTAGCGGTAGCCATAACCCAGCCGTGTGGTTGGCCAGCGCCCGGCGGCGGCACCACGCAGGCCGCCAAGCAACACCTGCACATTCGCCTGGGCAGCGGCCAGCTCGCGGTTATGCGCAAGGGCTGCGTTTACCAGGCGATCCAGCTGCGGGTCCTGGTACAGCGACCACCAATCCTGCGGTAACGCATCCGCACGCGTACCCGCGGTGCGGCTCAGCTCGACTGCAGGCCGCTGCGCCGCGGTCAGCACCCGGCCCTCGTCGAAATGACTACACGCACCGCTCAGCACGGCTCCCACGCACAGCAACGGCCAACGCGCCTGTCCCATGCTGCTTCTCCTGTTGTTGTCATTGGAGGAGCAGCTTAGGCAAAGGCGCGCTGTCGTTCGCTCGCGATAAGGCCAGCTATCGTCGCAAAATGGACAACAGCCAGATCAACCCAGCAGGAAGGCCTCGACCCGCTCACTGCACGCCGCCGGATCTTCCTGCATGAAGCAGTGCCCGCCCGGCACCTGGGTCGCGGTCACCTGGCGATTGACCTGGGCCCAGCGTTGTACCGATTGCGGCACGAAGGGATAGGTGGATTCGCCATAGAGCACCAGGCTCGGAGTGGCCACCTGGGTCAACGAAGCCCACATGCGCCGGGGGAAGGAGCTGAAGATTTCCACTTCACGGCTGGGCCGGCACTTGAGCACCACGCCTTCACCGCAATCGCCGATGGCGTGTTCGATATAGGACTGCAACGCCGATTCGCTCCAGCCCTTGAAGATCCCCCGCCCCTCCAGCGACGCCCGTGCCGTGCCGCGATCAGGCCAATGGCTGCGACGGGTGGCGGCCTTGCGTGCCAGGGCATGACGACGGTGCAGGCCGACCAGCGCGGCGGCCCCCATGATGCCCATCATCGCCCGGGTAAACAGCACCGGGTCGAGCAGCACCGCGCGCTGGAACAGCTGTGGCTGCTGCGCCAGCATCAAGCCGGTGAGCACCCCGCCAAAACTGTGGCCGACGGCAAAACGCGGCACCTCGCCGTACTCGCCACGGCCCGCTTCGAAGGCCTCGATGGCCAGCTGCGCAGTGCGATTCCAGCCAGCAAACGGGCCGCCATGGTCACTGTCGCCATGGCCCTGGACATCGCACAGCCATAGGTCGAACTGTTCGGCCAGGCGCGCCAGCAACGGCTGGTAGGCCAGGCAGCAAAAGCCGTTGCCGTGCAGAAAATGCAGCAACGGTTTGCCACTGGCCGGGGAGCGCCAGCCGCGCAGGGTGAAGCCAGCACTTGTGTCATGGGACCAGGGAATCAACTGCATGTGCCAGCGTACTCA